>VTLG01015272.1_pt1 | contig 13771 bp, 32 predicted proteins | sample 4694571 | NCBI WGS metagenome assembly VTLG01 (sample SAMN12604809, study PRJNA352737) | marine metagenome | biome: ENVO:00000447; feature: ENVO:00000209|ENVO:00000569|ENVO:01000036; material: ENVO:00002151; isolation source: viral sequences binned using virsorter ...
TCTACCCCACTTTTCTGCCTTTTGTTTAAGTCTGACTTCTTCTACTTTATCTGTGTATTCAGTCATAAATATCTTCTCCAGTTTTTGTACTTCCTTTTGTTATCTCTGATTTAATTTTCTTTTGAACTTCGGGTAGAGGAGCAGATTGAGGCCCTATCTTAAGAGTCTCCCAATCCATTGTACTAGTAAAATCTGTCATACTACCACTTCTCATTTTAGTACACTTGAATGTAATACAAGCATTTTCATTTGGGTCGTGCGTATCTAGTACAAAAGCAGCGTCACAGGCATCTAAAATACCTTTTGACATTCTCACTTCTCCACCTTCCGTTGTTTGATAAGCTGAAACAATTGGAGTTTCGTACTCTTGGGCTAAGGCCTTGAGAGATTTACTTAACTCGATTTGCTCCATCCAATCATATTGTCCAGAACGGCTGGGGGCATTATGTCGTTTGACTTGGTTTAGATAGTCTACTATTATAACACCAACATCTTGAGAACTTAGTTTACTTTCAAGTTCTGCTTTGATAGTTGCTAATGTTAATTGACTATCATAAACTACATCAATCTGACGGTCTAAGAGTTTTTTCTTCGATAGTTCGGCATGAAATGCGTCAAAATCTTTTGTTTCGTAAAACTCAGGTAGAATATCTACTCCGTCTTCAAATCTATTTGCCCACCATTGTGCTACTCTGTTCCATTCAGCGGGGGTTAATTGTCTGTTGATAATCTTACCTAGTGGTACATTAGCGCCAAGAGAACAAGCTCTTTGTAGGATTTGTCTGCCGTCCATCTCTATAGAGAAATATAAAGCACTTCGTCCTTGCTCGAACATATTGTTTGCTATATTAACACAGGTAAGAGTTTTACCTCCGCCTCTAAAAGCTCCTATAAGTATCAAGTCTTTAGGGGTAAATCGTAACTGCTGGTCGTAGTCTTGATTTAAACCTAAAGGTAAATACTGTGAAAGCTCTTTTTCTGATGCAAACAGATTAATTGTCTGCATATTTTCTTCGGGGGGTTTTAAGTCTACTCGTTCTCCGATACCCAATACTATTTGTTGTAGAGCCTCAACATTTTCTTCGGCTCTAGATATAGCTATAGTACTATCTATGAACTTATCTAACTCATCTAATATTTCTGATTGAGCATATTCGTTCTTTAGGTATTCTAACAAAATCCAAGCATCAACATCTATATCGATAGCTTCTATTGCAAATACCTTCTCTTGTAGTTTGGGGTCTCGGATAGAAAGTTTTAAGTCCTCAAAAGTTGGTAAACTGTTAAAGTTCTTTACATGGCTACCTATAAATTTATACACTCCTTGATAATCACTAGACAAATAGTTCTCCCTCAGGGTTACCCAAGTGTCAAAGTCTTGTTGTGTAATAATCTGCTTTAGCAGAGCAGATGGTAGATTCATGTTGCCCACTCCTCGAAGATAAAAAAGGGCAGACGACTATACAGTCCCCCGCCCTCAAAATTAATGAAATTAGCTAGAAGCTTTTTCTTTTCTAGCTGCGCCGTCGTAGTCGGCACAAGTTAACCCTCTACGAGTTAGCATTGTTTTAACGCCTCTTACAGTTTTGCCGATTTCATCAGCAATATCTTCAACATTCATGTCGGCGATATCACCGTTTAATTCAGACAAAGGGTCGACTTTACTAGAGCCTTTAGTAACCTTTTGTCTAGGTATAGCGTTTATTTCGCCAGACCTTAATAAGCTGAGAGCTTTTCCTCTGATAGAATTAACAGATTTGCCAAGTGCGTCTGCGATTTCTTCAACAAATGCACTGTCGTTAACCATTTCCACAAATGTGGCTTCTTCTTCGGGAGAGTAAGTTCTAACTGATTCTGGTTTCTCAGCAGGTTTTACGTGGGAAGTAAGTTCCATAGATAGGATTTTCCCTTGTATTGATTTTGCAGAGAATGACCCGCCTTCAAAAGAAGACGCTATTTCTGCGTAAGTGTACTGACCGCTGTTGTCAGTAACGAATTGTGATAGAGTAGCTTCTTGATCGTCAGAAAAAGTTCTGTTTGATACTGAAGATGCTAGCTCTACGTCGAATCCCATTTTTCTCAATTTGCTAGAAACACTTCTAGTAGAAGTTTCTAGGTGCTCAGCTGCAGCGGCAACTGTTGCTTGAGAGATTGGGCTTTCTGAACCCACGAAGTCTGTAAGACTTTGAGTTCTGTCATCTGTCCATTTAGGTAATGCCATGTTTTTTCTCCGTAATTTATAAAATTGTTTTTAGGTTTGTTATTATTTGAACACCCCTTTCTCGGGCTGCTTGTGTTTTTGCGGATTCAACTCCGCTTTCATTTACTAAGATTGTAACGTCTTTCGTTAAACTAGTTTTAACAAGGTAGCCCATTTTTTCTAATACTTTATTTGCGGCTGCCTTTGTTGGATAGCTTTTTAACTTACCTGATATACATACTATTCCTTTTGTTTCGGTTGCAGTTCGTTTTTGAACTGTTGTTTTCCAGCTAAAGGGAAGTCTGTCATATCCATCTGTAAATTCGTCTTCGTACCAATCTAGTAGATATTCCGTTGCTTTCGGGCCTAGTCCTGCTTCACTACATACTTTCTCGTTCAACTCTAAAAGCGAGTCTATCTTTTCACATACTTTTTGAGAAGCCGTAGTCCCAATCAACTTAATTGAGAAGGCTGGTAATAGGTCTACTAAATCAACTTTCTTACTAGCTTGAATCTCTCTGTGCAGTTTAACTGCCAGTTTCTCGGATTGTAATAAATCTATCATTAAATCAAGATTCATTTCGTAAAGGTCATAAAGATTACCTATCTTTAGTTTCTCTACTGTTTTAGGGCCGAGCCCCTTTATTTTTAAAGACTTTGCAAAATGCTCCATTCTTTTACTTGTTTTACCACTACAGTTAGTGTTGAAACAAAAGAGTTGGTCTTTTTCCCACTCTAAAACTGATTCGCATATAGGACAGTTTGTTGGCGGTATTATCTTTTGCAATTCTTTTCTCATTTATATATATTATAACAAATTTGAGGTGCCATGTCAAGATTTATTTTTAGGGAAGTCCGAGAGAATCAACGAATTAATATTGAAACACTCTGTATGACCTCCAAACTTAATTTTGGGCTCATATTTATCATCTTTATAAATTTCATGTAGGTACTGTTCTTGTATCCACACATGGTAAAGAGTATCAGTCCAAGTTCTCTGAATACGTATATCGTATCCTTTGAACCCTCTACTACGCTTTACTATATGTCTCCAGTCCTTTCCTGAAGCTATTCCTACTTTTATACACTCTCTTTCAAAAGTTTTTCTATTTACTAATACGATTCCGTATAGAACACCCTCTCGTTCCATTTCTTGGGGGTGGTTATGAAAGTATGTTTCATTATACTTGCCAATACTCGGCATTAGTGAGTTCCTTTCTGAGTTCCTAAGTTTTCATACTCGTCTAATAAAGACTCGAAGAAATCTGCATCGGGCTCTGACTCTACTAATTCTCTAAAAAATTCTATGTCAGGTACTTGTTGTCCTAATGGTATTTTAGTGCAATATACTCTGTATGCTTGCTCTAGTTGGCTTTCTAAATATAATATCAATCTACTCTCCTTACTATTCGGGGTATTATTTCTCCACTTCGTATCACTTCTACTTGACAACCTATCTCTAAGTTTAAGCCTTCTATGTGTGCCATATTATGTAGAGTTGCTCTACTAACCATTGCACCATCAATTTCTATGGTATCTAAAATGCCCACAGGAGCAACAACTCCAGACTTACCAACTTGCCATTTGACATCAACTAATGTTGTGATAATACCTTCTTGCCTTTCTTTCAGAGCATAAGCCCCTCTAGGGTGGCGAGAAGTATGTCCATGACTGTCAAAGTCTTTGTAGTTGTCAATTCTAAAAACTACCCCGTCGTGAGGATATTGCGACCAGTCACTGTCTAACACAGTACTGAAACTTAAATCATTTACTTTATCCATAGCAATTGCATAGCTATCGTTTAGGTAAGGTTCAGTGTTATGTGCTATAAAGATGAGTTCTCGACTGGCAAAATCCGTTGTACTTTTTAGATTCAAGGCTCCTGCAGCATAATTTCTTGCGTTCTTAATAGTTTTTGGAGCGACTACTTCCCCTGTTATTTGTAATAACGGTGGCAAGGGAGAAGTAAGCCGATTGGGAACTAGCGTTTTCATATGATTACTAATATCTAGTCCCTTCTTGCCATCTCCTCTTGTTAATGCTCTGCGAAACTCCCCATTTACATAGGTTATAGCGACAGCAGCACCATCTAGCTTAGGAGTAACTATGACTGCCTTTGCATAAGATTTAAGAGGGTTATTCTGTAGTTCGTGGGAAAACACTTTTTGTAAAGAATACATACGATAAGCATGAGGAATTCTACCATCAGTAGTTCCGACTTCTTCAAAGTTATGTAACTCTGCAAGCCTATCAAATTCTTCATCAGATAGAATGGGTTTACCATTATAGTAAGCCATTGCTGCTCTGCGCAAAAGTGCTTTTATATTTTCCATTTATATATTATAACAAAAAATAATTGCGAAGTCAAGAATTAAATTTAGGTAAGGTAAATTTTATCTAAAATATCTTTGAACTGAGACTCTAAGATACCCTTTGCTTCTGCTAGAGATAAAATCTCTACTAACCCCTCAAATAATGCTCGAGAGTTTTGGAAGTCAAGAGGCATGGCTACGCCGTCCTTGCTAGGCTTAAAGTCTCCTTCAAAGTCTAAATAGTATTTCCGTAAGTGCATATATTCAACACCACGAAATTCGTTAATTGTTAACTTAACTTGTTCTGTACCATCTGTATTTTCAGATATTAACTTTTCATACACCTCTGGTGCTTCGTATATCTTCATCTTTTACCCCTCAGCATTGCGCTCAAGGGGACGATGCTGGTCACATTTTCAGGTCTTAATAACCTATATGAATCTGTGTCCCAGCAAAATAATAGAACTGTGTCCTTCGCTTCTTTAGCTCTATTCTTTTTACTTTGAATATACTTATTATCAAAGTCTAGGGTACATACATTATATTTAATCTTTCTAGAATTTGTGCTTCTGTATGTTATTACTGCGTCCCCACAGTTTTTTACTTGAGTTTTGAACTCGTCTTTTTTCACTAATATACTCCATTACTATTAAGAAAACTCTTTCTTTTTAGTAACGGTCGTATACTTAGTTATTTATTGCGTTGACAACACCTGCAAAATAAACAGCAGCTTTACCAGTCAATTTATCAATGATGTCATCATCAATTTCTTGTCCAGCGTCATTCAGAGCATCTTTTAAAGTTTGCTGTGAATCTGCTTTACTTACTCTAACACCGCCACCTGTAGAGGATTTAGCGGAGCCAGTTGCAGGAGCTTTCTTAACATATACACCAGCTTTAGTCAAAATCATTCTAACACCATTAGGGCTTTCGCCTAACTGGTCAGCTATATCTTTAACAATCTCCATACTTGTTTCTGGAGTTGGTTCTGCTTCTGTGTATAGTTCAACGGCTTCAGCTTTACTTTCGTCAGTCCATGCCATCTTTCTTCTCCTTGTTTTTTTGAGATACTCAGGTAGGCCTGGAGCCCAGCCTGTTTTGTCTCTCATTTGGTTATAAAATCTATCACTCATTAATATATTATACTAAAATTTAAGAGCGTAGTCAAGAACTATTTTTTGAATTGAACTCGTTCTCTAGTTCAGAGATAATTTGATTACACTGGTCAATTCTATCTCTCGTTAATGGTTGCCCAAAATTCTTTTCCAAATAGGTTCTTAACCCATTTAGTTTTACTTGTATTTCTTTTGGTGAATGTATCATAAAATTAATCTGATAAAGTTTCAACAAAATCTAGTTTTTCTTGTGCTGTTGCTGCTTTTTCTACTTCAGAGTCTATTGCAGCTACTATGTCTGGGTGTTCACCGATACCTACAGGGTTTCGCATATAGACTTCTATATTTGCTTTTGCCTTTGCTATCTCACCTCCATAACCCTTTATGAGGGCATCTTTTATTTGTCTTCTCATATTTTTTCCTGTGTTATTGATTTTACATATGATATACAAAACTTTTTCCTAGCCTTATTACTTACCGCTATCTGCGGAATAAGTGGTACTAAAATTAGCATACATATTGAATATATAATAAATGCTAAAGTTCTGTATCTTATCATTAAATTATTAGGTTCTTTTATTTCTATCATATACATACTAATAGACCATGTTCTATAAATCATCATAAGCCATGTAGTAAGAAATGCAGAACCTATGACTGTCCATAGCCCCATTGGTTTCTCCTTTACTCGAAGTTAATGCCGTATTTTTCTAAATGCTTTAAACTTCCTAAGTCGTAGGCTAATTGATGTGCGTTGAAGCCTTCTGTTACTAAACCAAATCGGTCGTTCCACTCTGCGTCTCCTTCAATTACCCAAATACTGTATAAGCTACAGCCATATTTTTCTTCATAATTTGTGTACTGTATACCAGCATTTTTATCCTGATATTCTTTAGTGTACTTCTTTTTAATTATAGCTGGAGCATGGTAATTCGCTGCCCATACTCTCTGCCCTTCTTCAAAGTCATCACTTATACACTCCTCTGGTAAATAAGCTGGCCCTTTGCGTTTTGTTTTAGGCAGTTTTTCTGGAACTCCTACTTTGTCTAATATATTTTTAACAAACGTAGTGCTTCTAAATAATCTTTTTGCTATGTCCGATATTGTTTCACCATTCAAATAGTTTTCAATGGTATCTTTAATCTCTAAATCTGTAGCTTTTTTGCCTCTATTATGTGATTTTCGTACTTCTCGGTAAGATACTGTGTCATTATGCTCATCTAATATTTTGTTTAATCTCGTAGTATTATAACTTATATTAAGCATTTCACAGGCTTCCTTTTTAGTTATCGGATTATCTTGATTAAGTAACGCCGATACCCTAGTTAAGTTTGCCTCGTCTAGTTTCTCTCCTGCTTTTTTTCGTACTCCTCGTATTGCCATATTATATCATTAATGTAAACCAAAATGTTCCACACAGTAAAATTGCTGATACAAATAATATTTCATCAATCTGCATCATAATTCATTTGTCTGTCATATTCGATTGCTTCTTCTTCCTCTTTTATTTTTTGACCTATTAAGATAATGGCATAATGAATTATTTTAAATAAATCCCTGTTGTCATGTCCATTTTTCTTTCCATATCTTTGTGCGTACTTCATTATATTTCCTATGCAGAAACCTTCTCCATGTTGTGCATCAAAAATAACTTCAGTTGCCTGAAATTTACCTGAGCCATAATGCTTTTCATATGTTGCATCTATATACTCTTTTAAGTCTTTTAAAACTTCATCTTCTTTAAATTCATAGTTCATAATTTTACTGCCAATAAAATGAATATACCAAACATAATAATATTAGCAAAAAACATTAATCCTGCTAAAATAGTATGATACCATATCCATCTAGTTTTATACGCGTTTTCTATTGTTAAATCGTCTGGGTCTGGAGAATTATCGATTTGTTTTTTAACTAAATCATCTTCTTCTTGCGAACCCCATAGTATTTGCCACCACTTTTTCACTACTTATTTCTGTCCCTCTTATATTGCTCGTATGTTTCTGATACAGTATCGCTTAGTTCAGAATACCAATTTGCGCTCATTATCCATGATATTAAAAATAACCATACCATGAAAGAGAAAAGATATTCAAATATAGTAAAAGGAAATAGAAATACATCAATAAATGTCATATATCTCCCTCTGCTCTAACTTCACTTCTAATAACTTCAAAGCCGTTAGGATACCTACTTTCTAATTTTTTAATATTTTCTTCCATTACTTGTTGAGGTGTGTACCCTAGTGCTCTGCAGCCTTGTACCCAATACCAAAGCACATCTCCAAGCTCGCGCATGAGATGAAATCGTTCTTCTTCGGTAAATTGTTTTCCTTGAAATATAATCTTTTTGATTACTTCGGAAAATTCTCCTGATTCGGCTTGCATGCCGATAGATGCTGTTAGAAGTTGTGAGAACTGTGCGTCATGTTTAACGTGCAAATCCATTAATCTATCGACTAATGTTTCTGTATGTAAACTTTCTTGTGATGTTGTTGATTGTACGAATTTTCCATATTCGTCAAATGTTGCTTGTTCGTCTGTTATCACAGAGCCTCCTAGTGAATGTTGTTGTTGTTTTTATGCCATTTGGCTAACCAAATGTCTTGTTGTTCTTCCGACCAATGTGGGGGAAAACAGATGGTTAAATCTTTTCGTAATCTAAATTTAACTTTTTTCATTTTTATATTTTATCAAAAAATAGTCGCCATGTCAAGATATATTTTTTGATTCCTTCGATTATCGTGTGATACGATTCTCGTAATCTGCTTCTTCATCTAACCACCAGTCGGGTCTTTCTCGTCTTTTCCAACTGGCAAAGGTTGCTTTATCCTTGTGGTAGAATCTTCTATAAGCTTCGACTGCGTCGTCTCCTTTAAGTTCATCTGGCATAGCCTGAGCAAATGGGGTGAGCCCATTGCTAGGTATGGTGATGTCGGGTAGGTGTAATATGACATCATGCACTGACTTGTGTGATTTTCCGTACCTGTACCCATATTCGTCATTAAGAGCGAGTGCGAGGGTATATAAGTACTCGTAATTGTCCAGACTACTGCGAACCCACACGCTACAAGGGTGGTTGTGCATAGTGGGTAAATAAGGGAACGGTCGAGGTTCCACTTTTTTGTGTTCTCGGACGATTGCCCATTCTTCTGATGTGAGTTTTCTCGGTATATATCCGACATACTTGTCTATCCAATGTACTGTACAAAGCATCTGTGCCGACTCTAATATCATTTTAATGACATGGCGGTCTACATGAGCTTCTGCACACTTTTCTATATCTTTGTCTAGTATAAATATATTCATTTGCCAATATCTTTGACTGAGTCTTTTAGAATGACTTGATAAGCACCTTTGTTGTACGCAGGGGCTATCGTATAATTACTAGAAATTTCTTGTTTATAATCTGTATTCTCGAGAGTACAACTACTGCCTGCACTATGTACGCCATAAGATGGGTACTTTTGATTGAATGCATGAATCTCCTCTAAACGAGAATTTGGTTTTGGTTTTGTATTATTCACTATAACTCTTCTGCGTGATTTTTTTGGAAGAGGTTTTCTTTTTCTACCACAAGGTGAATATCTTGTGCCGTTATATATTATTCCCATAATATATATTATACTAAAATTTTGATTGCAAGTCAAGTACTATTTTTTGATTTGTGAAAACTCTGTGTAGCCACCAATGTTTTTACCATCTACGACTATTTGTGGGAAGGTTCTTGCTGAGGGAAAAAGATTCATCATATCTTCCATCTCAAAGTCAACTCCTAACTTGTATACTACATACTTATTAGAAGATTCTTGAACCATCTGTTGTGCCTGTCTTACTGCTTTATCACAGAAAGAACAGTTATCTTTACTATAAATTTCTATATTCAATTAAATATTACTCCTATTATATACATAGATACACCCATCAAACCTAATACTATTACTTGTACTACTGACATGATAGCAATTTGTTTCATAGGGTGTATTTTTTCTATGCTTGATTTCAATTATTTTTTGTCTTGTCCTGCTGTTGGGGCTTTGTGTGTTCCTGCATATAGTCCAAACCAAGCTGCGCCTGCTCCTACTAATACTGAAATTAACCCTGATTGTTCTAGTGATGGTTCGACTAAATCCATGAACCAAAATGTTGCAAAATAAAGAAGGAACATATAAATACTTAAAAATGCTCGTGGAAATATTCTCCAGCTATCAATCGATTGTGCTAGAAAAATCCACTTCTGATAAGGATTTACATTACTTATATCCTCTAGTTCTCTTATTCTGTCTTTGAGTTCGGACTTCTCTTGTAATAAAGCCATGAATTTGTTAAGGTCTATCTCAACTTCATTCCTGTCCATATCACCTGAGAACTGTCCCATTTGTTGTCCGTTCGACATTGTAACTCTCCCAAGTTGTTACGAAGTACTATACATCTGTCCTCCGTAAGCTTGCCCCGTTGTGGAGCCTCCAAGCTGCTTTTTCTGGTGGTATTCCCTAGATACTAACTGTGCTTCTTCCTCACTCATGTGATAATATGCTACTAGAACTGCTACTGCTTGTGAGGGGTTCATTTCTTGTTCTAATAGTAGTGTTTGATATAATTGACTCGGTTCGCCTTCGTCCATTTTTCTCCTATTGCTTAGCCACTAGCATCAATATCATTTAGATACTTATTACTAGAATCGTTTCTGTCTACAGGCTGAATTTCTGTACTATATATTTTCACTAATTTATAGTGAAACTCGCCCTCTTCTAAGGCACTAGGTAACCAATCGGCTACTTCCTTATGGCTAACATCAACTTTAGCTGTTATTGTTATTGTGAAATCTTGTGTTTTCATATGATTGACCTATCTACAACTTGTTTTTTAAGAAACCGCTGTACTAGGTAATCTTCGTACTTTTCTATGTAAGCTGATTTTGATAATCTATTGCCTGAAGCTGGAGCCGTAAGATTTTCGTCTTCGTTATCTAGCCACATTCTGCCGCAGAATTGTTCAAAATCTTTTAACCACGCTTTATGGTCTGTCCAACTTTGGAATTCTTTTATATGTCTATTCCAAAATTTTCCTTTATAAGCGTTATGTGATTTATGTACTATATCTTTAATTGTTTTTTCCATTTTTAATTTGTGTTGGTTTGTGTTCTAACATTGTAAATGCTTCTGCTATATACTCCTCTAAAGTCATTCCCCTTTGAGCGGCGTGCATACCACAATCATGTATAAATTCGTTAGATACTTCTATTTCTTTACCCTTATATTTAAGTTTCATTAAATAATTGAGCCTCTGCTTCCCTTCTCTTAACTAAACCTGCTAACACTTTTCCGCCTGCTTTATTCCATCTTAGTAGTTCATTGCTTGCTGCGTAGTAATTGCCAGAGTTTAACTCTTTGAGTAAGGTACTGTTTTTGAAATTAGTCGGCCCTAAGTTGTATACCCATACTACTAGAGCGTCAAATTGATTTTGTGTTAATGGTACGGCTACCATGTTTTCGATATAGCCTTCGTATTCTTCAAGTTCCGTCAATAACATTTGCTCTGCTTCTTCTTGAGTTATAGTCATGCTAGGCGTAACACCTTTTGTATGTCCGTAACCGATAGTCCATACTCCTACACTATCTTGATATGCCTCTAAACGGCAACCCTCAAAATATTTAAGTATGTCTGTTCCTTTCTGTCCTAATTTCATTTAATTTCCTGTTATAAAAAGAAATGCCCCGAGTCGGCTGTAGTAGTATTAATATTAATATTTGTACTACAGTCTTAGAATTTTTCGAGCTGCGGGGTCATTTCAAAACTTAGCAATTGTTTACCAGTAAAGTACTGGGTATAAGAGTATCCATACATTGCATAGTACTAATACTCCGAAAACAAATGCTTCTGCGTACTCATTTGCACACTTTTTTAATTTTGCTTGAATCGCTTGCAAACCTGCATAACGATTCAAGAATCGTAATGCTGTTTGCATCTTCTTCTCCTTTAACCTATATCTATTGACTTAGGTTTTTCTGCTTCGGGTACATCTACCTCTAGATTTACTACTAATAACCCATCTTTGAAGCCAGCGTCCTTAACTTCAACCCAATCGCCAAGAGTAAAAACTCTTTTAAATGTCTTACCGCTAAGTCCCTTATAGATGTAGCGTTCGTCATTTGAGTCCAACTCCTGTTTTTCCTTACCTTCTATGGTAAGCTCATTTTTGTGTTGTTTTATTTCTATGTCCTGTTTCTTCCAGCCTGGTAATGCCAATTCAATTCGGTAAGCCTCTTCTCCTATAGCAACTAGATTATATCTTGGATAATTAGTAATGGGTAAATCTGTTACCCTACTCGCTAGCTGATTGTGCAAGCGATCAAATCCGACAAACAATTTGTCGAAATCGTTAAAGTTTAATGCAGTCTGTAATGCTGTCATTTCGTTTCTCCTTTGACTCCTTTCGGCAGTCATCTTGAGTTCCTCTCGGCAACTCTTCTATTATTAAAGTCTGTACACAAAAACCCGTCTCATGGTGGAATGAGAACTCCTACCTCGCCCTCGGAAAGCGTTATGTTTCCTACTCGTGCCAGACATAAGCGCGGATTTGTTTTAGCAGTCCCGCATCTGCATGTTCATTTGCGTAGTAGAATCTCTCCACTACATATATATTATATCAAAAAATGAGCATCGTGTCAAGAACTATTTTTCAGTCCTCGTCTAGTTCTATCATACCTTTTTCTTCAAGGTGGTCTAGTGTGTCATTAATCCCTTGTCTTTTGCCGAGAACCCATGTTAAATGTATGCTGGCTAAGAGAAAGATAATATATAATATGTCGTATTGTGTTTCCATTGGATTTCCTTATGTTGTTGTTTTGCCACTTTCCCAATTTCTTTTTTTCACTATATCTATTATACTAAAAATTAAGTGCCAAGTCAATATTTATTTTCGACTAACTCAAAAATAGTTCTTGACTTCAGAGTTAAATTTTAGTATAATATAAATATGACAAATTCTATAAGTAGTCGCTGGAGCGAGAAAGATATTAACTTGTTAAAGAAGTTCTATGGCGAGATTACTTTAGATGAAATATGTACTCTGGTAAATAAAACACCGAGTGCTGTAACTTCTAAAGTTCACTACTTGAGAAAGCGCGGGTATACATTTAACACTACTCGCAGATAGGAGAAAATCATGAAAGGAAAAGTGATACCTTTTCCCAAACCTTATATGACGACTAAAGACAAGTCGGATATAATAGTAAACGACATCTCTCTAATATTATTAGATTTGCTAGAGAGAAATGGAATTAACACAGCCGACAAGGACTTCGTCTTTGATATGGCATGGGTTGTCAAATTTTTAGAGGTAACAGTTGATAACTCACTTGGGGTAGCAAATCCCCTTTCAAAACACATCAGGCAATTTGTGCCTACGGATTTATATGAGAAAACGCAAAAATGATTATAATTTTGACAGACTGCTTCGACAGTTTAAAAGAAAAGTCCAACGTAGCGGAAAACTAGAAGATTTCCGTAAAAAACAGTATTATACAAAGCCAGCACAACAAAGACAAGAGAAAATGAACGCCGCAAAACGTAGAGCGGCAGCTCTTCAAAAGAAAAATTCACTTCCACCAGAGCCTCGCCTCCCAGTCATACGCACACAAATCCTACCACCCGAAGATAAATAAAAATATTTTATGTTAGATAAAACTCATACAGAATTGAGCGGAGATGACCTACTCAAAAATTTTAGTTGCTATTTTGTTAAAATTGTGGTATAATATATACATAAAAATTAGAACTAACCAAGCTAACTACAACACATCAAACTCAACTCCGAACTAAACAAAAGAGTAACACATGAGAGACAGCTCCCCCTCAGGGGAGATGGCTCGAAATCTGTTATCTCTGTTTATTTTTGAGGGAGTGTTATGCGATTAAAGCAACTAAGTAGCTAATTAAATCAAACAGTTCTAATTAACTATCCCCAAATAACAACTTCAACTAAGTTGCTACATCTGCGTCTAATTTTTTCAACTATTTCCTTCCATCAACTTGGGCAATCGCAAATTATTTTTAATCTATTTTTACTATAATAACTTGCTACTATACTGTCTATAATTTATACAAATTGTTCCCTAGCTACTTTAGTCTATAGAATTTGCT
>VTLG01016986.1_pt1 | contig 13771 bp, 16 predicted proteins | sample 4694571 | NCBI WGS metagenome assembly VTLG01 (sample SAMN12604809, study PRJNA352737) | marine metagenome | biome: ENVO:00000447; feature: ENVO:00000209|ENVO:00000569|ENVO:01000036; material: ENVO:00002151; isolation source: viral sequences binned using virsorter ...
AATCAAGTAATATGCAAGAACAGCGTGAAAGCGCCGTTGCGTCTCTTGACGCGCCACAAAATAGTAAACCTGATTCTAAAACTCAGATGACAAGCACACCCGATTTAAGCGTGGTGCGTGAGGAAGCTTCCAAAAAGGCGGCTTCTGAAGAGCGCAACCGTATTAGAGAAATTACTGCTTTATGTAGAAAGCATCAGCTAGGCGAGGAGGCAACAGAAAAATTCTGTGATGATCCGAAAGTTGACGGCAATTATGTTCGTAAAGTTGTTTGCGACAAGTTGGCTAATAAGTCTGTTGAAACTGTTTCCCCTGTGGAAATGGACGCTAAGACAGAAGAGCGCTATAGCATAGCCGCTGGTATTAAAGCTGTTCTTACAGGTGATTGGTCATCTAGAGAAGCTGGTTTAGTTCGTGAATTGTCTCAAGAAGTTGAGCGTTCAGGTGTAAAGAGATCTGCTGACCGTAGTTTCTTGATCCCTTATTCTGCTTTAACAAAAAGGGCAACATACGTTACTTCCGGGGCAACAACTGGAGGCAACCTTGTAGCGACTGACCTTTTAGCGGATGATTTTATCGAGGCTTTAAGAGCGAACACAATTACAGGTTCATTAGGAATCAGAACACTTCCCGGCCTTGTTGGTGATGTTGCAATTCCTAGACGTTCTGGAACTTCTACAGGTTATTGGTTGAGTTCTGAGACAACAGCTATTACACAATCTGAATCTACTTTTGATCAGGTGACAATGGCTCCTAAGAACTATGCAGCCTTAAGTAAGTTCTCTCGTCAAACACTTTTACAAGCAACCCCGGGGATTGAAGAACTTGTGAGACGTGACCTAACCGACACTATCAATACTGGAATTGATGCCGCTGTAATTGCTGGTTCTGGTTCATCCGGACAGCCGACCGGTATCACGGGAACTTCAGGTATTGGTTCTGTTGCTATCGGTACAAACGGCGGGGCGATCACACTTGAAACCCTCATCAACCTAGAAGAGGAAGTTTTAGTTGATAACGCTGGCGGTGCTTCTATGGCATACGCAACCAACCCTAAAGTGCTTTCTGAATTAAAGAAACTAAGAGCCGGTGGTTCTGCTGCGGGTGACGGTGCGTTCCTTTGGAATGTTGATCCTAGTGGCATAGGTCGCTCTGGAACACCCGGAGTTATCAACGGCTATCCAATAGGAGTTTCAACAAACGTACCAAGCAATCTAACAAAAGGTTCTAGCTCAGGTGTTTGTTCTGCTGTTATCTTCGGTGACTTCTCACAAGTTGCTCTTGGTGTATGGGGTAACGGTTTAGAAATCGAAATCGGTACAGACTCCGATGACTTCAGCAAAGCATTGACTTCAGTTCGTGCGATCACAACGATTGACGTTGCTGTAAGACAAGCTTCAGCATTTGCTGCCTGCTTAGACGTAACCACTTAATAAATCGCGGGGGCTTCATTGCCCCCCTTTTTTCCTATGGAAGTATTAATTACACGATCAACCGCAGTCGGCGGCGTTCATCTAGAAGCGGGTGAAACTCACGACTTAAGCGATAAGGACGCTGTAACCCTAATCAATATGGGTAAGGCTGTAGAAGCTAGCGAAGCGCCAGCATGTCCACCGAATCCACCAAAAGCCAAGAAGGCTAAAAAAGCAAAAGTTGTTGTAGAAGAAACAGAAACAAACGATGGCACTGAGTGACGACCTAGACGCCTTCTTTTCAGATTTTGCCGTTAGTGCGACAAGTGGCGGAACGACTGCAAATGGGATATTAGATCAACCCACTTCGGTCGTTGCAGGTGATCAGGTTATATTTGTTGATTACGTTTTTCATTGCAAAAATTCAGACTTTGGAACATTGGTGACAGGCGATTCAATAACTGTTGATTCTGTTGCTTATACCGTTAGGACTAATGAAGCTGGAATTGATAATCTAACCCGCGAAATTTCCTTACAGAAGACTTAACCAATGGCATCGAAACGAGAGGACATACTCGACGCAATTAAGACGGCGTTAGCTAATACAACAGGGGTCGGGAGTCGGATTTATCGGTCTAGAACAATTCCATTAGCGCAACGTTCACAACTTCCCGCGTTAATTATTGAATGGAATAATGATGCAGCGGAACAAAACACATCTCTTCCTACCCTTGACTGGTCTTTATCTGTAACGGTTACGGTTTTAAGTAGTGGCGATGTACCAGACGAACAGGCAGATGCAACAGTCGTTTCAGCCCATGCCAAATTAATGGCAGATTTAACGTTAGGCGGCGAGGCAATTGATATTCAACCCACTAATGTCACCTTTGAAGCAATAGACGGTGATTCACCTATTGGGGTAACTGGCATGGGTTACACAGTCCGATATAGAACAGAAGTTGACGACATAACCCAATAATTTATTTACTACGGCTAAATAGCAAGACTTGATTTATGATGTTTACATATTATTGATCTTGTTGTGTCGTGCCAAAGCTAACTAGAAAAAGAACGCTACTCGTCAAAACAGAAAGTAGCTATAATTCTGATCCAACTCCTACAGGGGGATCGAACGCAATCCTTGTTCGTGATCTGAATATTGAACCTGTTCAATCCGATGAGGTCAGCAGAGATTTGATTCGCGGCTATTTAGGCAATTACGAAACACTTTTAAGTAATACAAGAGTCAATGTTACTTGTGACGTTGAAATGGTTGGAAGTGGCGCAGCCGGAACTGAACCAGCTTATAACCCACTCTTAAAGGCTTGTGGTTTAGCGGTCACAACAGTTAGCTCAACAAGTAATACTTATGCCCCTGTTAGTGCTTCTTTCGGATCTTGTACTATTTACTGCAATATTGATGGTGTACGCCATAAGGTCACAGGTTGCCGAGGTAGCTTTTCAATAAATTGCGAATTAAATCAAATACCTGTAATTTCATTTTCCATGACTGGCATATATTCGGCTCCAACAGATACAACGGCTCCTACTTGTACTTATAACGCAACCAAGCCTTTGTTATTCAAGACAGGTAACACAAGCGCCTTTTCCATCTTTGGATATGGTGGCGCGTTGCAATCATGGAATTTTGATATGAATAATGAAACCGTTGTTCGTCAATTGGTCGGCGGTACTCAGGAAGTCATGATTACAGATAGAAAACCTAGCGGTAGCGCAACAGTCGAGGCGGTTGCTTTATCGGCTCATAACTTCTTTACAGATGCGACAGGAACTTCAACTGGAACGAATACTTTTTTACATGGAACAACCGCCGGAAACAAAGTGACTATTAGTTGTCCACAAACTGACTTAGGGCAGCCAACTTATGAAGATTCAGACGGCGTTCAGATGTTAAACCTTCCATTCATCGCAACACCTACAAGCGCAGGTAATAATGAACTATCAATTGCATACACTTAATTAATTGCTAAAAAACTAAGCTAGGCTTACATTAATACTTAAACGTAGTAAAACAAATGGGCTTTAAGCTTGATCAATCAGGAACCTATAAATGGCCGGTAACTGTTGAAGTTCCTGTTGATGATGGTAGGCACGATAAACAAAAATTTGATGGTGAATTTAAACGCATCACTCAATCGCGTATCCGTGAAATGGGGCAGTTAATCGAAACAGGAGATTTGACTGATGTTGATTTAGTAAAAGAGGTTCTTGTTGGTTGGGATGGAATAGAAGACGATCAAGGAAACGAACTTAAGTTCTCACAATCAAAATTAAAACAATTATTAGATGTGCCAATGGTTGCAACTGCAATCGCAACATCTTTCTTTGATTCAATAGCCGGAGCAAAAAGAAAAAACTAACAGACGCCGCTGAGTACTATTGCAAAGGTGGCGTAATTGATGAAACCCAGAAAGACGCGGAAGTATTGGGGATTGTTGTTCCTGAGCTTGAACCGGAGGAAGATTTTTTAGTGTTTGAAGAAAATTGGGCGGCAATAGATTTATTTTTAAAGGTTCAAACGCAATGGAGAATCGGCGGCCTTGGTAATCTTTGTGGCCTTTGCTATTCAAGCGTAATAGAAACAGCTAAACTATATGCAATACCGAATCTTGTTGAAGTGTTTGAAGATCTTCAAGTTTTAGAAGTAACGGTTATGAGCCTTTTGAATAAAGAGGGTAAAAAATAATGGCGGCGAAATTTAATTTATTAATTGCAGCTAAAACATCCGGTTCGGCAGCGATTAAAAGAATGGGTAACTCCATGCAGGGGTTACAAGGGAAATTAAAGAATGTTGGATTAAGTCTTAGGGGTGTTAATAGGGGTTTTGCTGCTTTAGGTCTTGCCGTTAGTGGCGGCGCCTTTGCTGCAATGGTTAAAGGTGCAATTGATAGCGCCGACTCATTTGGAAAACTAAGCAGGCAAACAGGAATAGCAGCGGACACTTTACAAGCTTATGTAAATGCTGGAAAGCTAGCGGGAGTCGAGCAAGGAACGATTGATAAAGGGTTAAGGCGTCTTGCTCAATCAATGCGTGAAGCTGATCAAGGCGTTGCAACTTATGCAGATGCTTATAAGGCTTTAGGAGTAACAGTTAGAGATTCAGACGGCAATTTAAAAGAATCAGAAGTTGTATTAGGTCAATTGGCTAATCGTTTCAGAGATATGCCAAACGGCGCAACAAAGGCGGCTTTAGCAATGGAAATATTTGGTAGATCAGGGGCGCAGTTAATACCAATGTTGAATGAAGGCGGCGATGCTTTGGAACGATGGAATTATGAAACGAGCGAAGGTTTTGCAGCAAACGCGGAATATTTCAATGACCAATTAACAATGCTTGGTTTTGGCTTTGATGGATTTAGGAAACAATTAGCAGATGAATTATTACCGGCTTTAAATTCTATAATTGAAGCCTTTCAACTTTTATTTGATAGCAAGAATGATTGGCAGGGATTATTTGAGGCGATAAATATTAGTGTTAGAACTTTAGCTTTTGGTTTGATGTCAACGGCAGTTGCTTTAGAAGAAATTGGAAATTATTTAGCCAGATTAAAAAGAAGATTTGGAAGAATGTTTAAAGGCGAATCAATGGATGATCCGGGCGGAGATTATGCAAAAGGGGTGATGGAAAGATTTAAAAGAAATCAGGAAATCTTTAGAAAACTAACTACCGGAGAATCAGAAGCGGGTGATGCTTATGGCTTTAAGAAAGGTACAAAAGAAGCTAAAGAATTTGGTGATCAATTAGATAAAACTTTCGGAACACAAATGAAATCAAAATTAGATAGCTTTAAAGATGGCATTAAGTCCGTTGGTGAATCAATGGCTGATGTAGTAATTAAAGGAATAAAAGGGATGGAAGACGCCTTAGTAAATTTTGTGACGGGCGGCAAACTTTCATTTAGAGATTTAGCAAATAGCATTATTAAAGACCTGATCCGTATTCAAATACAGCAATCAATCACTAAGCCTTTATCAAACTTTTTAAGTAGCGTATTTACTAAAAACGCTAATGGTAATGTTTATGGACAGAACGGAATTGTACCTTTTGCTAAAGGTGGAATAGTTACAAAACCTACTGTGTTCCCCTTTAAAAATGGCGTTGGCCTAATGGGAGAGGCAGGTTTTGAAAGTATAATGCCCCTAAAACGAGGTAGGGACGGGAAACTTGGCGTTATTGCTCATGGTGGTGGTGGTACTTCAGTAGTCGTCAACGTTGATGCTTCAGGTACAGACGTACAAGGCGATGAACAACAAGGAAGAGCATTAGGTCAATTAATTGCGGCGGCTGTTCAGTCTGAATTAGTACAACAGTCAAGACCCGGAGGAATCCTTAACCCTGCTTAATTATGGCTACTTTCTCTTATACCCCTTCATTTCCTGCAACTGAACAAAGCGCACCAATTGTAAGGACAACCGTTTTCGGAGAAGGCTATCAACAAAGGATTCAATTTGGCCTGAGTCGTGATCCTAAAAACTGGTCTTTGATCTTTGCTAATAGAGATGACACAGAACGCGACAATATCATCACATTCTTAGAAGCAAGATCAGGAACCGAGTCTTTTGATTGGACACCGCCAAGAGGTAGCGCCGGGAAGTTTATTTGTCGTTCATGGTCAACCAAAATGCCGAGGTATGGAAGAACAACAATTAATGCAAAATTTGAAGAGGTGTTTGAACCATAAATGGCAATACCTGTAAGTGAGCTACAGAAAATCAATCCTAGTTCTGTAATAGAGCTATTTACTTTGACGCTTGATAGTACGCTTCATGGTGCTTCTACTGTTTATAGATTTCATAACGGCGCCAATATGAACGCAAATGGTGAAGTCGTTTGGGCGTCTAATTCTTATCAAAGATTTCCTATTGAATGTGATGGTTTTGCATATTCTGGAAAAGGAACCTTGCCAAGACCACGAATTAGAATTTCAAACATTCTTGGAACAATTACAAGCTATATTTCAACCGTTAATGCTACAACGGCGGGCAATGATTTAAACGGGGCAAAATTAATAAGGATTAGAACACTAGCTAGATATATCGACGCGGCAAACTTTTCAGGTGGAACCAATCCATACGGAACGCCCGACGCAAGCGCCGCTTTTCCTGAAGAAATATATTTTTTAGATCGTAAAACCACAGAAAACAGAGACGTCGTTGAATGGGAATGTAGCGCCGCCTTTGATCTCGTTAATGTTCGTGTTCCTTTAAGGCAAGTGACCCGGACAGATTTCCCCGGTGTTGGTACTTTTATTTAATTATGGACTGGAAAAAATCAGCATTAATTCACGCAAAAGAAACAAACACAAAAGAAGTTTGCGGCCTTATTTGCATTGTTAAAGGTAGAAAGAAATATTGGCCTTGTGAAAATATCGCAGATGATCCGACTGATGGTTTTTGCTTGTCACCCGATGATTGGATGAAAGCAGAAGACGCGGGGGAATTGGTCGGGGTGTTTCATTCGCACCCGTTCACATCGCCACAACCTAGCCAAGTTGATTTATCTAGTTGTGAGCATTTAGGTTTACCGTTTTATATTGTTAACCCACAAACTGAGCAATGGCACGATTTCAAACCAACAGGATATAAAGCGCCGTTAATTGGTCGTCAATGGACATGGGGTTCTAGTGATTGTTGGACTTTAGTAATTGATTATTTTGCAGAGAAAGGTTTAACCGTTAAAGATTGGGAACGACCAAAAAGATCAGAAGAAATATTAACTAATGGCATATTTGAAAGATTAATTCCTCAAAGTAATTTCGTTGAAATAGACGATAATAGAGAAATGCTACCGGGTGATTTGTTATTGATGAAATTTACTAACCTTGATCCTGACCATTGCGGAGTTTTTATTGGTGAACAAATGGTTTTACATCACATGGCGGGGCGTTTAAGTTCTCGCGATTTATACAATCAGTTTTTGATTGATGCAACTGTTAGGAGGTATCGTTATGCTGCGTAAGATCAAAGTATATGGAGCTTTAAAAAAGTTTCTTGATTGGGAGACAGGCACATTTTTAGCTGATATTTCAAATGTTGCGGAGGTAGGGCGTTTTTTAGTTGCTAATTGGCCAGATATTGAACAACACATGCAAGATCAACACTATAAAATTTTTGTTGGTAATTACAACGTTTCAGAAGAAGAATTAAATTTACCAATAGGGCAAACAGAAGAGATAAGAATTGTTCCTGTTGCTGTTGGTGCTGGAGGTTTCTTTAAATCTGGCATAGGTAAATTTATTGCTGGCGTGGCTTTAGTGGGTATAACAGTTGCAACGGGTGGCTTTGGTGGCGCTGCAATTGGAACTTTTGGTTTAGGCGCGGGATCTATCGCTGTCGGAAGTATTACAACAAGTATCGGTATAAGTCTTGCTTTAGGTGGCGTTTCTCAAATGCTGACGCCGACCCCAGACATTCCAACATTTAGCGGTAATGATTCGGCTTTAGATCCACAAAGTAATTATTCATTTAGCGGTGTTCAAAATGTATCCCGTTCGGGTGTTCCTGTTAATTTAATCTTCGGTGAGATATTTGCGGGTTCCGTTATTGTTAGCGCTGGTATCGATACTGTTCAAATCAAAGGAGAGGCGTAATGGCTCAACAAGTCCCCACGGGTTTTTTAGGTACTGTTGCTTATCAATTCTCGCAAGAAATAAACAACCCTACGCTGCCAAAAGAAGTTCTTGGTAGTAAGCAATTTGCAACTTTTGTTGAAGTTTTAGGCGAGGGGGAAATTGAAGGTTTTCCAAGTGCGGCGGCCTATACAAAAGGAACAGCAAATTATAATTTAGCGGCGTTAAAAGATGTTTATTTAAATAAAACTCAAATCCTTAAATCTTCGGCTGATGTAACAAATTTACAAGATACAGATTATAACTTTAAAGATATAGAATTTAGCCCTAGATTCGGAACAACAAATCAAACATATATAGGCGGAATAAATAATATTGAAACTGAGTTTAACGTTGGATCTGCTGTTACTTATTCAACTTCTGTTTCGAGGACTTTAACAAGCAATATTGACGCTGTTAGAGTAACTATTGGTGTTCCTAGATTACAGCAGTTTAATGATGACGGTACTATTTCAGGTTTAACTACTTACGTTACAATTCAAATTACAGATAATAACGGAACAGTAGCAACGCCTATTAGTGATGATGCAATTAGCGGTAGAACATCAAGCGCATATTTCAAAGATTATCTAATAAGTTTTAATAGTAGTACCCTTGTTCATCCTTTAACGGTCACAGTAAAAAGAACAGCAGCAGATAATACCGACCCCAAAAAACATGATGCTTTTAATTGGTCATCTTATACAGAAATTTATTTTGAGCAAAGATCGTACCCAAATACGGCTCATGTCGCTTTAAGGTTTGACGCCGAGCAATTTCCACAAACGCCTTCTCGTTCATACCGCGTTAGGGGGCTAAAAATCCCTATTCCGTCAAATGGGACAGTTGATTCAACAACAGGTGCAATTAGTTATTCGGGTAGCTGGAACGGCTCATTTAAAACAGACCCCGAATGGACAACAGACCCCGCGTGGATACTTCATGAATTATTAGTTAATACTCTTTGGGGCTGTGGCGCTCATATCTCAGCTAGTCAACTTTCAAAATATGATTTTTATGCTGTTTCGCAATATTGCGGCGCAAGTGTTGATGATGGCAACGGAGGAACCGAACCACGATTTGCAGTTAATGGAGTTGTTCAGCAACAGGTAGACGCATACCGATTAATTAATGATCTTTGTTCTGTAATGCGTTGTATGCCCTTTTGGAGTGCGGGCGCCCTAACGATTTCTCAAGATGCACCAAAAGACGCAAGCTATTTATTCACACTTGCCAACGTGGGAGAAGGTGGCTTTACCTATTCAGGATCATCTTTAAAAAGTCGCCATACCGTTGTTAATGTCGGTTGGTTCGATATGGAAACGCAAGAAATAGATTATGAAGAAGTTGTTGATAGTACGGCTAAAACAAAATATGGCGCAGTTGTTAAACAGGTAAAAAGCCTTTTTTGTACGTCAAGAGGTCAGGCGGCACGTTTAGGGCGTTGGCTTCTTTATACAGAACAAAATGAATCTGAAATTGTAACTTTTTCAATTGGATTATCAGCAGGTGTATTAATTAGACCCGGCGCAGTTATTGAAATTAGTGATCCTGTTAGGGCTGGAGTTAGGCGCGGTGGCCTAATTAAATCAGCTACTACAACAGTTATTACTGTCGATAACACTGATCAAACAGATTTACCAACAACAGACGACCCAACGCTTTCTGTTGTTCTTTCTGATGGTTCCGTTGAAACAAAAACAGTAAGTGGAATATCAGGGGCAGAGATAACCGTTAGTTCTGCTTTTAGTTCCGCTCCAAATAGTAATTCAGTTTGGATATTGCAAAACGACACAGTGCAAACAACCCAATGGCGCGTTTTAACAATTACAGAAGAAGAGGGCGTTAATTATATTGTTACGGCGCTGCCTTATAACTCTGGAAAATACGCTTATGTAGAAGATGGTTCAACACTACCGACAAGGAATACAACTGTTTTAAATACGCCTCCTGATGCTCCCGGTTCTTTATCTGCAACAGAGCAATTTTATGAAGAAAATAATCAAGCAAAAGTAAAAATTATTGTCAATTGGCAATCAGTGCCTAGAGCTAGTTCATACCGTATTCAATGGAGACAAGGAAGCGATAATTTTGTTTCTGCTGATGCTTTATCTCGGCCTGATTTTGAAATTCTTGATGCAACGGCGGGTCAATATGAAATAAGGGTATTTTCAATTAGTGGCGTTGGTATTACTTCTACTGTTCCTAGTGAATTAACTTATACAGCCGTAGGAAAAACAGCAGTACCGAGCGCACCAACTAATCTTTTTTTTGAAGCAATTAACGCAAATACTGGAAGACTGACATGGGATCAAACAACCGACCTTGACGTAAAACTAGGCGGTAAATGTGTATTTAGACATTCCAATAAAACCGATGGAACAGCAACATTTTCAAACGCTGTAACGCTAATTGCTGCAAAGGCTGGAAGTCAAACAGAAGCAACAATACCAATGGTTGAAGGTGAAATATTTTTAGCCTTTGAGGACTCAGGCGGCAGAATATCAAGCGCTACTTCAATTGTGATTGATCTTCCTGATCCCATTGGCGCTTTAGCTGTTCAAACAAGACGAGAAGATAGTGATTCACCACCATTTCAAGGCACTAATTCTGATACCTATTACGATGAAGATTTAGATGCTTTAACTCTTCAAGGAACAACTTTATTTGATACGGTTGCTGATGTTGATGCAATGGTTGACTTTGATATTTCGGGTGCGGTTGATACTGAGGGAACATATACTTTTGCCAACAAGCTTGATTTAGGCGCTAAATTCTCACTTGATTTAAAACGTCATTTTGTCACAAGGGCTTATTTGCCTGCTGATGATTTCGACGCGGTTGCAGATGTTGACGCAATAAACGATTGGGATGGCGCGGCAATATTAAACGTAGATGCAAGATTATATTTAAGGTCTACCGATGACGATCCAGCGTCAGGCGGTGCTACGTGGTCAGGTTGGAAAGAGTTTATTAATGGTACGTTTACAGGCCGAGGCTTTGATTTTAAAACGATTCTTACAAGTACTAATACAGATGAAAATATCCTTGTTGATGAATTGGGTTATACGGCCACACTTCAAAGAAGGCAAGAACAAAGCACCGGGGCGGTTGCATCTGGCGCAGGTAGTAAGACAGTTAATTTCGCTAAAAACTTTTTTGTAGGGACAAGCGTTTTGGGTGGCGCTAACGCTTACTTGCCTTCTGTTGGTATTAATGCGATGAATCTTGCAAGCGGTGACTATATCGAAATGGGAACAGTAACAGGGAGTTCTTTTATCGTGACCTTTAAAAATTCAAGTAATGCCGCAGTTGATAGAAATTTCACTTGGTCAGCGGTAGGTTACGGCAAAACAGTATAGAATAACGCTAACGATACGTATGAGTTAGAAGATGGCACAAGCTGACGGAGTAGTTGCAAACGGTACGGGCTCGGCTGTAAGAAGTGACATTAATACGCAATATGCCGCCTTATGGTCGAATCATTCGGGAAGTACTGAACCAAGTTCTGGAAAAGTAGCCTATCAATTTTGGGCTGATACAAACACAAGCATATTAAAAATAAGAAATAGCGCTAATAATGCTTGGATTAATTTATTTACTTTAGCGGGTGGAATTGATGTTGATGCGGCTTCAAATTTCAATGAAGATGTAACTTTTACCGGCGCAAGTGCTAACGCTGTATGGGATAAGTCAGATAACGCTCTTGAATTTGGTGATAATGCAAAGGCAACTTTTGGTGCTGGTGTTGATTTAGAACTTAAAAGCAATGGAACTAATGGTATTATTCATTCTCCTACGGGGCATTTACGTTTACAAACAACAGGTTCAGATAAAAATATAGTATTAGAAAACGCGTCTACAGGAGAGTACTACGCAATTTTTAATGCAAACGGAGCCTTTCAAGCATATTTCGATAACTCAGTAAAGCTTGCCACTGATGCAAACGGCGTGACTATAACAGGTCAATGTGCTGTGACGTCTCATGTAGCCATACCAGATGCCAATGCTAGTGGCAGTGGTTATGGAGGAAAACTTGTATTAGGTGCTGGAGACGATTTTCAGTTGTTCCACAACGGGACTAATAATTATATTTACGCTACTTCACCATTATGGGTACAAAATAATAGTATAGAACTGCAATCTCAAGGTGGTGAGAAGTATTTTAAAGCTACTGCTAATGGATCTAGTGAGTTGTACTACGATAATGATCAAAAGGTTTACACATCAGCAAACGGCTTGCAATTTGATGACAATGTTATCGCAGCATTTGGTAATAGTAACGATATGCAAATATGGCACTCGCCGGGTTCTGGGGGGATAAATTATTTTTATTCCGCATCAATGAGCGTTATCCATCAATTCCCTGTTGGCCAGTCTTGGACATTAGAGACAACTGGAGCTGATAAAAGAATCGTTTGCCCTGATAATGGTGATGCTACGAGTGTGCGGATATACCATAATGGATCCCTTAAGATTGAAACTACTTCTTCGGGATGTACGGTGACTGGTACTGTTACTGAAACTTCTGATATAGCACTTAAAACAAACATCGAACCTCTAGATAATGTATTAGAAAAATTAAAACAAATTACTGGTTATAAATATCAATTTAAAGATACCGGACATAATTCGATGGGTGTAACGGCTCAAGACGTAGAAAAAGTTTTTCCTGAACTTGTACATGGTGAAGAAGGTGAAAAAACTCTTCAATATAGTGGTTTGATAGGTGCGCTTGTAGAATCAGTCAAAGAATTATCAGCAAAAGTTGCAGCGTTAGAACCTAAATAAACCGCACTTGTCAATAACGAGAGTTGACCCTATGCTACGTGGACATATTAAAATCTAATGCCAACACCTCAAGAGGAACTAACAACAGTTAAAGCTAGGCTTGATACTAATATTGCTAAAGTTCAAGAAATACAAACACAAATAAAAAAGCTACAGGAAGAGGGGCAGGCTTTAACGCAACCAATTATGGAAGATCAAGGTGCTTTTAAAGTGCTTGAAAAGTTAATTACTGACCCTACTACTTAAACGTATTAAACTATTCACAAAAGGTTTTTTAAAATGGCTTACTCCTACACATGGGAAATCAACGAAAAGAACATGGTTTCTGACGTTTCTGATGGTTTTATTACTCGTATTGTATATAGAGTAAAGGGGATGGATGGAAGCACAGAAAAGGCACGGCACACTGGCCAAATTGAATTGACAAAACCCGAATCTTTGCCAAGTGGTTTTATTGCTTTTAATAGCATAACGGAAGAAAAATGCTTGGAATGGGTTAAGGCAGATTCATCTGTTGACGTCTCAGCTATCGAAGGCAGTTTAAAATCTCAAATTGATCTAGTAAACACTCCCGCCGAAAAGATTGGCGCTCCTTGGTCTTAGTGTACTTTTCTAGCTAGGTCTATTTCTTGTTGACTTTGTTGTTTAACTAATATCTCTGTCATTAGATACGCAGGTAATAAAGCTACTGTTGAAAAAGCTATAACCATAATCATTATTGGCGCGGCCTTAATTATGGCTTCTTTCCATATATCGTCAAACATACTTTTTTAGTTCAATTATAAGTACTATTAAGGCGTAGCAACACTTAAAGTTATGAAAAAAATTATTAATGTCCTTGTTATTGCTAATTCAGTCTTTATAGTGGGAGTGCTGGCAGGTGGAACGGGTCTTTATTTCTACGCTAAGAACCCAACCAACCAAGCTAAAGCAAAAGCTTAT
>VTLG01010031.1_pt1 | contig 13769 bp, 20 predicted proteins | sample 4694571 | NCBI WGS metagenome assembly VTLG01 (sample SAMN12604809, study PRJNA352737) | marine metagenome | biome: ENVO:00000447; feature: ENVO:00000209|ENVO:00000569|ENVO:01000036; material: ENVO:00002151; isolation source: viral sequences binned using virsorter ...
ATTAAGTTTCAACTTTTTCTGCTGTATATTTTTTGCAAACAAATCTAATAAATATTTCATTTTCATTTACTTCTTTTTTTCCTATCTCTTTTGATTTTTTTAATGCTTCTGAATAACCAGTATTTAAGCATTCATACATATTATTAAATTCAGTAGGAAATTGATAAGGGGGCAAGCAAGAACCAGTAGTCATTGAACAAAGATATAAAATTAGAATTACTTTCATTCATTTTATATATAAAAAATTTAAAAGAAGATAAACCTAACGGGCGTTAGCTGGTACTCCATTGGAATTTACCAGAGGTTGCTCGCTAAATGCCATATATATATGTGCATTACCACTTCCATTCCATACACTTAAATTATTTGTAATTTTAAAACCATTAGATAAAAGGTGAATACCATAACTTGATGAAGAATATTCTTGTGCAGAAAGATTTGGTGCTAAATGAGGTTGAACTTCGTTATAACCTTCCCATCTTTTATTATCTTGCATATTCCAATTTAAAGTACCACTACTATTTTTTAAAAGTACAAAGGCTGGTCGGAATCCTGTGTAAACAAACGCCCCATCAGCATCCCCATTTCCTGTGTATGAACCAAACTTACTATAACCTTGTTTTTCTGTCCATAAATAACCAATTATACTATTTCCACTTCCATTTGTATAAGCACCACCACCAACTGTAAATACACTTGAAGTTGGATCTGTATTATTCCAAGGTGAAATAGTTGTTCCTATTGCATCTGAATTACTTAAATAAAAAGTTTTTGTTCCACCACCAAATTTATGATAAGTAGACCAATCTCCCGTAGCACTACGATTTTTTGTAATCATAAAATGAGGAACTGCTGATAAGGAATGAGAAATATTTTGTGATGATCCATTTCCAGTCCATGAAACTATATCAAACCCAGCATCAGCACTCTCTTTCCAGCACCAAGCTACATAGGTTTGTGAAGATTGATTAGCACCAGAATTTGTGCCCATAGTAAAGCCATCGCTATCAAAAGATTTTAAACTTTCAGCTTGTGTATCTTCAGCATCAGTAGCATTTGTAAAAATTCTTTTTGTTACCCCTCTAACACTATCAACAATGGTGTGATAATCGCTTGATCCTCTTTCTTTCCACCAGACCATATCTGGTTGCATATTTTCATCGCCATCTAAAGTAATTGCATGGGAGCTTCCAGTTCCAGTATAGAGCTTGACCTGGAAGTAGAGTTCTGGATTGTCTATCGTTGTATAAGCCATTATCCGTACTCCGCTAAGTTTTTAGTGCATAATGCGTAAAACGACTTACTACTTCCATCTCCTGTTATAGTGGTACTATATTCAAAGGAACCATATCCATTTGGGTCGCTGTTTGATGATGAAATACTAAATGTTGGATTGCCAAAATTTGCTTCAGAAGTTCCGTAATAATCGCCAACTGTAAAGCCATAGGTATAACCATCATCAATACTAATCCCTGTTCCACTATCTTGTACTGTTCCATTTTTAGCAAAATATAATTTATTGTTATCTAAATCCATATAAACACCTATAATATCTGTTGAAGCCGAACCATAAGTTGAACCATAAGAAGAACTTGTATTTTTAACATCTTTAGTTCCATCATTTTCGTAACCATAACTTATTATACTGCTACCACTTCCACCTGGAACAGTAAGTGCGATTGCCGCATCAGAAACACCATCTAAAGCACAAATCCCACCAGAAAAATTATTTGTGCCACCAGTTGAAGCTGAACATTTAAACTCCATATACCATTTTCCACTTGTAGCACCTATTGTTGAAAAGCTAGATTGCCAATCTCCAGCTTCTGTAATTTTACAATTTCCTTCAGTATAAACTAAAGAATTATTATATAAAGGATTTAAGGTAGCAAAATTATTTTCTGGAGTGTCGGTAGTTTGATCTGTTGCGGCTAGATTAACTTCTGTTAAATCCGTTCCACCATTAACATCATTTCCGAGATTGGAAGAATCTTCATAATCTAAATAAAAACCATTGGTGCCAAAGGTTAATCCTGATACATCTATTGGCTTCCAGATTCTAGGACTATCTTCGTCAAATTCTCCGAATGAAGTTGGTGCTAAAGCTGAACCATCTATAAAAACTGTTTCTGCCGCATAACCATCAGCGGCGTCTCCATTAGATGTACCAACTCCTATTGCCATTCTATAACTACTTGTATTAATAGATATATCAACATCTTGATTACAATAAGTTGCAGTGGCTAATGAGGTAACTTGTAAGCCGTTAATATAAATTTTTGCTCTGTTCGTATTGGTGCTTTGTGTTGTGTCTATTGCAACGCAAATATGATACCAACCTCCAGTATCCTGATATACTGCGTTAGTAACTAATTGTAAAAGGGAACTTCCCTCATAATATAAAACATTTAATTGTTGGGAACTATTATAATAAATTGCAAAATTAGGATCACCATCACTTTCACCGCTTGAAAATATAACACTTGAACTTGCTAAATCTCCTTGTTTCCACCAAGTTGAAAATGTAAATGTTCTTCGACTTCCAGATGAACTTGGTGTTTTGTGCATATAAGCAGTATCATCATCATTAAACCTACATGAGTTTGAAACTATAACTGTACTTGCTGTTGCTGAAGCTACATTTCCTGATGGAATTGTTGGTAAAGGCATTTTAACCCTCTAATGTTGGCCACTCGCCTAATGGTCTTGTAAATGAACCATCAGCTTGTTGAGTATATTCGTATAATGCTTTTAAAGCATCCACATCACTTGCATTGTTAATAGCAGTTTCCATTTCATTTGATTTAGTTCTTATATTTGTTCTATAAGTTTTTATATTTGCTGGGATAGTATAAGTATCATCGTCTAGTGCCTTATGATTATGCCAATCAGTAGGTTCTAATAATTGACTAGCTTGTTGTTTAATAATTTCTTTTTTTAAAGTTTTTAATCCTTGAACTTTAACATCGCCTACTTCTTTATCGTCAGGCAAATCTCCATTATCAGAATCTTCTTGTGTCCATAAACTATCTGCTAATTGTTTTGGTGTTGCAGTTCCATAACTTGCTGTAACTTGTCCATCTGCATAATCAAAAGATTGATTTGTATTGATATAATATTCTTCATTTTTCTTATTTGAATTATCAAAGACTACTTCATAGATTCCAATAGCTTCTCTTTCTTCATTAGTCCATCTAAAAGAAAATATATTTTTTGAATGACGAACATCGTTAATAACCATAGCTTTTGGATTATTAATTATCTTTGTAATTGCGTTATCTTCTACTAATGCCCACATAATTTTAACTTTCTGGTATATTTAAAGTTCTACCTACTTCTTGCCAAATTGCACCATTGTAACGGAAAACAAAAATGTCAGTTTTGCCATTTGTATCTGTGGTAGTCGGAGCAGTATCCGCCGCAAAATTAAATACTGCGTTCCATGAAAATGTATGACTTCCATCAAAATTAACTTCTATACAAATAAAAGCACCCTCTACTGCATTACTTGGTGCAGACAATGTTGTATTTTCTGTTGTTAAATGATATGCGTTTGGTTTTGCTTGTGCGTCCCATGCAACGGCATTTGAAGATGAAGTTAATGCTTGTTGAGGAATATAAGCTAAATCATTAAATTTAATTGCCCCTGTTCCATTTGTTGTAATATCTATATCTCCATTTGCGCCATCAGTTATTACAATAGAACCAGAATTTGTACTTGAGTTAGTATCAAGTTTTAAATCATAAGCACCATTAGAGGATATATGACCTATTTCTGAACCTCCACCTACACTAACTAAATCTGTTTTAAGAACTACATTTCCAGTTCCATGAGGGTTAATATCTACATCGGCATTTGAAGCTGAAGTTATATCATTTCCATTAATATCTAAATCTCCACCTAATTGAGGAGAAGAATCATTTGCTAATTCAGTAGTTACAACAGAATCTGTCCAATCAACAGTATTTGCTGTTGAGTTAATTGTTCCTAAAGAAATATGTCCAGCACCATCATATAATTTTAATACCCAACCTGTTGCACCAGCAGAAGTATCGATCCAAATTGTTCCTTGTGCTATACTTCCAGGAGCAGAAGTACCTATATGTGATGTGTTAATTGCACCCAGAATATTATTTAATTCGCTTCGGAAAGCTGAAAATCCCTGGTTGGCTAATGATACATCTGAAACTTGACTCATAAATTTTTCCTATTTGTTAAATCTTTACAATATTTAATTATACCTTTCAAGTTTAGCATTAACTCTTTAAACCATATCCTTTTGCAACATAATCAAATGTTCTATTTTGTGCCGCGGCAGAACTATTGTAAAAGGTAATTGTAAATCCTGTTTTAGTTTTGCTAGTGATAGCGTAATAATCTCCAGTGGCCATATTTTGTGCCGCAATACCTACTGCTGGACTTGCATAAAAAGCATTGGTATATGTTATTGCTTTGGATCCTGCACCACTAACTACATCTTCTTCACTTTCTAATCTTTTTTCTAATACTAATTTTATTTGCATTTTTGAAACTTCTGGTCTAGCTTTATTATTTCCACTTGTTAATTTTAATCTAAATTTAAAATATCTACCTTTAATAGTAGATTGTTGAGATATATCTTGATAAGTAGAAATTGCACCTAAAGAACTTTCACTTGAACCTACTTGTAAATAAGCATCACAATTTGTTCCTGAACTACCATCAAAAGGGCCAGGAGCATTATCAAATAAACTAGCACCACGACCACTATCAAATAAATCGTATAAATCATTTGCTATCATATCAATAGTTGATTGAAAAGTTGCGTCATAAACTGCATCAAGACTTAATTCAGTTGATCCAATATAAAAACCTGATGATTCTATATTTGCTTGATAGTAAGTTGGATTTGAAGTTGCGTCAGTTCCACCTAAATCAAAATCTCCATCTGCTGAATCAAAATTTCCAACAGTTGAATCGAATAAAGTAATTGTGTCTAAAGTTGCTATATCAATATTATCAGAACTTAAACCTTTTACACAATCTCCATCAAAAGTTCCATTCCAAGTTTGTCCTGTTACGGCACTAGCAGATTCTTCATTATAAGTTGCAACTACTTTATAATGTTCTAGTCCTGAAATATTTGTATAAACAATTTTTTCATTATCTGATTCGTTTCCTAATTTGTCCACGGCTTTGATTAAGAAAGCTCCAGTCCTTGCATTAATGGTAACATTATTAGATTTTCTTCTTACGACTTGCGTTAAATTAGTTGAACTTGCCCAACTAGCATTACTTGCTACATCTTGATAACGAATTGAATAATAAGATACATCAAGGTCTGAAACTGGTTCCCAAGATAATTGCATTTGATTTGAACCAACCATTGAAACAGATAATTCATTTACATCGCTAGGCGTATCTGTTGCACCAACAACAGTATGAGTTCCTGAAGTGTAACTTGATGAAACACCCATTGAGTTGATTGTTTTAACTCTAACTGAATATTCTACTCCATCTACTACATTTAATTGATGATAATTTAAAACAGCACTAACTCCTACTGCTAAAACTTTATAATCACTTTCAGAAGTTTTTTTAGTTTCAACTTGATAATATTGTCTAAATTTATCTGTACTTGCACCAATTAAAATATTTAATCTAGTTATTACAACTCCATCTGAATATTCAATTAATTCATCGGATAATGTTAAACTTGCTGGGGCAGTAACCGACATAGGATTAGGTAAAGTAGTATCAGGAATAGTTGCCGCTTGTGTCTTTGTTGCCCAAGTATAAAATGCCGCTTGATATTCTGTTAATTGTAATTCAACAGTTAAATCAGAATTAACTTGCATACCTTGTACTCTAAATGTTTTTGCAGAAAAAGCTGGTGTTGCGTGAGTTATATTTACTAAATCCCCAACCATTAAATCTAATCCTGTTGCATCGCATCTTAAAGCAACATTCATATTATTTCTACTTCTTCTACAAATTACTTCCGCTAACTCCTCTGCCTGATAAATATTAGTGATACTAGGATAATCAAATCTGCCCTCTTGTAAAAATCCTCCATCAGCAGTTTTCATTGTTGCGTGTTGATCGGCACTTGCTAATCCACTATCATCTATAGGTGGCCATTGTATTTCATCTGATTGATAATTTTTGTCTGGGTTGACATAGGTTATTATAACCCTGTTATAGCGTGAGTTTCTATCTAAACTTGATACTTGAATACCACCAATAATATTATCTTCTGTTAAACTTATTGAAGCACTTCCAGTTGATTCAGCTAAAACTTTATATTCTCCATTTGCATAATTTAAATAACCTCTAAATCCTGAAACCATTTCTTTTAAATTATCAATACATTTTTTTTTTGTATCTAAAACATAATTCATATCTAATAAATCAATAGCACTAGCAGAACCATAAGGAGTAACATCTGTATCGCAAACATCGGCAGCGGTTTGCCAATCAGCATAATCACCATCAAAAAAACTATTAGCAATTCCTAATCCAAATCTTGTATTTCTCATATAGTCTAAAGTGCAAAGAACAGGATTATTAGACCATGCCCAAGTTGAAGCTGTATCTTCTCTATGTGAACCAGAACCACCAGTTTTGGTTCCATCTAAATTTGGATCATAAACTTTTCTACCTTTTATAACTGCTTTAATATCTGGTATTCCAAGAAAACAATCTTGATTCCATTTAAACTTAAAAGCCAAATAACTAACTCCTCTTAATCTATGATTAGAAGTCCAAGATGATAAAGCACCAACTGTTGTATTATAAGTTTGATCGTCCCTACCATCATACCAAGTAACAGAAATTGTTGATTCAGCACTTGAACCATCTACTGTTGGATCAGCTTTATAAAAATTTGAATCTCCACTTCCTACTGTTCTTTCTGTTCCATGTGTTAATGAACCAGACCAAGTAACTAATTTATCATCTATGTAAATTTGTTCGCAAGATTCAACTCCACCTTCACATAAAGCAAAAATCATATAAAGAAATTCGTTGTCAGTTCCTGAAGTCTCCAGGAAAACTCCAACGCCACCAACTTTTCTTTGTCCATAAATAACTGGTAAAGCAGAATTAGAAGAAGTTTTATTTACTAATACACCTTTTGCATTTTGTTCTGCAATATTATCCATATTAGGAGTATCTGGTTGATCTGGTTTTCTTAACCAAGAAATAGCCATTATTCCTATATTGATATAACTTAACCAAGGTGTAAATTTTTCAAACCACTTTACTACTGGTGCAACACTTGCCACAGTTGATGTAACCCAATCTATAAAACCACCTATACTTAAAAAAGATTTAATTCCTGTTTGATTTACTGGTTTTCCATATCCACCTGATTTTTTTAATTGGTGTTCTTCTAGTTTATTAATATAGGCAATAAACTCGCCTTTTGGTGCGTATTTATTTAATATCTTTTTTGCCCATTTAATTTTAAATCGTTGCCACCAATTCATTATTCTCTACCCCATTTAATATCTCTAATTGTTAAAGCTGAAAATTCAAAACCTTTATCTCCTGAAAAATGTCTTTGTTGAGAATTATCGGCAGTAGTTCTACCATTTATTTTTTCAAAGTTTCCAAAATGACTTGTAACTACTATTCCTAAAGCGGCAGTTGAACCACCATCATTAACTTGAAAATTTGCTATATGTCCATGAAATATTAAAAATGGGTCAGCTATACAAGTCGTTCCACTTACTACTCCTCGATAAACTTTTACTTCTGTTCCTAGTACATCGTTATTTAAACAAGTTGAAATTAAAGATTGATCTACTCCTGAAAATGTTAAAGTTAAACTATGTTTGATTGGAGTATTAGATTCAGGAACATTACCAACTCCTAATAAAGTTCCATCAGCATTATAAGTTTGAGAACTACCCTCTATATCATCTACTATATCAAAAGAATTATCTGTTTTTCTTACTGGTGTTGAAAAACCTAAATATACTAAATGGCAAAATGTAGGTGTAGCCGCTAGTGCGTTTTTTACTGCTGTTGTTAATCCTCGTGCCATTTATTTTTTCCATTTGAAAGTTTGTTTAATTGATTTTGTATTTTTTTCTTTTCCATTTGTTGATTCTCCCATTTCTAAAGTAGTAGTATCAGGAGAAATATTATATCCACAACCACTTAAAAGAATTAAAATAATTATTAGGTGTTTCATTTCTTTTTCTTCTTCTTTTTCTTTTTAAACTTTCCATCAATCTTTTCTTCCAATGACGATACTTTTTCTTTGATAAGCACCATATCTGTTGAGAGTGAAAAAGTTCTTGATAAAGTCCAACCACCCAAAGCCAATAAGATTGCCAATAATGCTGTAATAAGTTTTTCATTCATTAGTTATAACTGTATCCTGTGTTTCCTTGTTCTAATTTTTTAAATAATTGTTCATGTTGTTCCATAATTTCTTCATCTGAATCCATCATTTTATCCATCTTCTCATCTAACATCTGTACTCTAAATTCTAATTGATTAATTTGATTTTCAATTACTGCTTGAGTTGTAGAAAGTTCAAAAGTTCTAGACAACGACCAACCACCTAAAGCAATTAAAAGTCCTACTAATAATGTTAATATTTTTTCCATCATTCTAATATTAAAGAAGTAATTTTTTTCTCTCCCATATAAATTTCAATGTTTGCTTTGGATTTAATACATTTATACTGAACTCTATCTTCAGGTTTTTTATCCCTCATAGCATATCTTTTGGCTTTAAGACATTTAGATAAACTGTCTTGGATTCTATGTTCCTTGATTTCGTGGTCTACAATAAGTAATAGGGCAAAAACTGTTTCTATCATTAGTGAGTACCATTCGCCTTTCTTAAACCATCTTTTAATTTTTCTACATCTGCTAATAATTTATCAACTTGTTTAGATAAAAATTCTATATTAACTTTGTTGTGCATACCACCCTCTAATTGTTGAGTATGTTTTTCAATTTGACCAGCTATATGCTCGATTAACATAAATTGCTCCGAATCGGCAGGTAAACTTCCTAACTCCCCTCTTGGCCATTTAATCCTAAAATCGGTATTCTTTTCTAAATCACTACTCATTAACTTGTAATTTGTTTCAATATGGTTTAACCTTTCAATAATTCCAAAATAGGCCCATACCCCTATGGCTACTGCACCTATTATACTTAACAAATTTTTAAGTGGCATATCTATTGATGTATTTTCAGATACTTTCATTAAAACGCCTCGCAAACATCAAATTCATAATTATATAAATCATTAGTTGATGATAAATTAGACGCAGAAATGCCTAAACTATATTGTTGCACATTTCCTGTTAAATAAACTGTAAAAGGAACATCATCATAAGTTACAGTTTCGTCATTAGATAAATTTTCAATAATTGGTGGCTCAATAGTTACAGTTGCCGCATTAGAACTTGGTGTCACATCAGAAACCACCATATAAACTTTTGTATGGCCAGAAAATTTTATAAAATCACCTGCCTTAAGTGATCCAGCACTATCAGCGTTAAATCCATCTATTGCTATGGTTGTATCTCCAGCAGTATGAGCGCCATTAACTGATATTGTTGTTGTTTCTGATCCTTGAGCATCTTTAATTTTAGGTGGAATAACAGTAAATGTTTCTTTTTGTCCTCTTTGTTTAGTTATGAAAGCAAGTATAGGTGCAAATTCTGCTCTAGTTAATAATTTATAACTACAAGTAAATTTCCATCTTTGATTATCAATTTTTCTAGCAAATCTTCTTCCACTATCAGATATTGAAATTAAAGTATTACTTTCATCTTTAAAATTCATAGCATTAAAAACAGGTGATGTAGGTAATTGTCCACTCATTAAATTAAATTACTCTTTCCTTGTTGATTAACTGCACTATTAATCATGCTAACGATCATACCTCTTTCATTAGCTAATAACGCTTGAAATCCAGCAGTATCAACTGCATTAATAGTAAAATTAACATTTACATTTTGTCCACCAATACCAGATGGAACTATTGTACCAGCAGTATTAGGAATAAATGTTTCAGGTCCTCCTTCACCAACCATATAAGGTTTATTTTCTGAAACTAATCCACCTTGTCGTCTTGGTGTAAATTTTTGAGCCCTAATTTGTGAAACTTGTGCCATACCAAAAGCTAAAGCTGATCCTGCGGCTAAATAATTTAATGGATAAGGAACAGTTGCAAAGGCTTTCATAACTGCTGAATAAGTATTAACAATAGCTTCAGCGATCTTATGTGCTTTAAGCATTTTAAACGCTTTCTCACTATGTCCTGATAGTATAGTTAATGTTCCTTCTAAATTGCTTCTTATATCTTCTTTAGCTTGTTGTCTTATTTCTCTTTCTTTTTTTGCTTGGCTTTCTTGAACATTTATAAACAGACTTGTTAATTTACTTTTTCTATTTAACCAATCTTCGTATTGTTGTCCTCTTTTATCTATTTCTTTTTTTTCATTGTTGGTAATTTCAACTTCTGCATCTTTTTCATTTTTTACTCTTGTTTGTGTTAAATCAAAAATTGTAGCGTTCCAATTTACAATTTCTTGTAACATTTCTTCTTGATTACTTTTTAAAGTTTCTGTTGTATGTTTAATTTCTCTACTTAATGCTAAACCCCATTCTCCTACTGCCATTAATAAAGCAGTACCAAGATTATATGCTTTAGCTTCCATATTAGATAACTCATTTGTAAAATCTAGTATTCGATATTTAATTTTAATAAAACCAGTACCAATTTTACCAATAACATTTATAAATGTTGTGCCTAGCCATTTTCCAAAATCTTCCATACTTCCATGTGTTTTTTCAATGTGCATTAATAATGTATCTCTTAAAGTATCTGAAACTTTTTCAATTGCTGGTGCTAACGCAACAGTCATGTGATTTGAAACGCCAGTAAATAATGATTTAGTTCTTGACATTGAATCGTTTGCATCTTCAACAGATTTAACCATTTCTGTTGTTAAAACCAAACCAAATCTTTTTGCTTCTTCTGCCATTTCTTGCATACCATCAGTTCCTCTTTCAATAGCAGTTAAGAGTTCAATATTTCTTCCACCAAATAATTTATATGCAATAGCAGTTTTATTTGTTCCACCTTCTACATTTCTTAAAGCATTGGCAACTAATTCAAATTGAGCCATTAAATCATTATTTGTTGCTCGTAAATCGTCCTGTGTAATTCCTAATTGTTCAAAGGCTTCTTTAGCAATACCAGTTCCTTTAACTAGCCAATCGTTAATTCCTATTGCCATTGTTCTAGCACCTTTAGCAAACGCTTCTAAAGATGTTCCACCTAAATCTGCGGCCAATCTAAATGCTGATAAATCTTCTGTTGATATGAATACTTGTCTGGAAAGTTTTCCTAATTTGTCTATTGATTTTAATGAGTTTCTTATTAATAAACCAAGACCAGCTACACCTGCAACAGCGGCCAATCCTGTTTTCATATTGAATATTGCTTTTGATACGCCTTTAAGACCATTCTTTAAAGAACTAAATGCTCGTTTGGTTTTATCTTTAGCGTTAATATCGAATTGTAATCTATTTCTTGCCATTATCTTTTAAGTTTTATGTCTTTATTTAATTTATCGTAAAATGCACACCATAAATTAAATTCATTTACACTCATACTCATTATGTCAGATAGTTTCAAGTTGAGGTCTTTTGCTAGATGTAGAATATTGACTAATTCTTTATCAGTTCTGATTTTTTTTTTCCCAATCTTCAATTGGGATAACTTCTAATATTTGTTGAGCAACGCGGGCTACTACTTCAGGATCCACAGAGTGCATAAGAGTATGCTTATCTTCTAAAGTATAAATTTTGTTTCCTGTTTTATCTTCTGCTTTTAAAATAAGTACATCAGCAAATAAAGTAACATCATCTGGTTTTGTAGTTCGAGTTAATTTTCTTTTTTCAGCAAGAGTTAATGGTCTTGAATAGATAGTTTGGTCCCATTCAGGAACTTCAATAATTTTCCTGTCAATAGATTTAAAATGTTCTTTGGCTTTTTCGAGAATATCACTCATTACAAGTGGAATATCGAATTATATACCAAATGTCAAATTAAACTGTTCCTCTAGTCAATGCACCAGTCAAAGTAGCTGAAAAAGTAGCTTCAATCATTCCATCAGTAGGAATTGAAACGGAATTAGCAGTTATAATCCAAGTACCACCATAATAATAATCAGAAGAATCTGCTCCTTCTGGGTATAATGTCATAGTAACTTGTTGTCCTTCCGCTATTGCTATCTGTCCGTTAGTGTCTGTTTCGTCCCAGAAACACTCGACAGATGCAGTTGCACCTTTTTTGCCAACTTGAAAGGTTTTGGAAGTATCAGTTAATGTAGTATCTTCTAATAATTCTGCTGTTGTATCTAAAGTAAAACTTCTTACTTCAGCAACAGTATTAGTTCCAACTTTTACTATTCCTGAACTTCCTGTATGTGTCGCCATTGTTATTTATCCTTATTTGTTTTTATTTTAGCTTTATCGCTAAATGATGGTTTTTTATCAGTATCAGAAACTTTTGTGTAGCCCATTTTCAAATAATATTCTTCCATATCATTTGAAGTTTCAATAACACTATTACCATCTGGCGATTTTAACTTTATTCTATTTGTTGCCATAAATTATACTCCTGTTTGTACTGCGTTTTCTATCGTATTGTAATTAATTAAATAGGTCAACCTCATCAAACCTGTTTTTTGACTAGCAGTATCAAATTCAATTTCAGTAGAAACTAATTTTGTATCTTTTGCATTTCCACCACGAGTTACATCAGATACCATGGCTTCTTCAACTTCTTCAGCAATAGTATCAAGTGTATCATCTATATTTGCAGTTCCTCTACAATGTGCTTCTATAATTAAATTTAATGCTCTTTGTTGAGTTCTAGTATTTTTACCTAATGTATAATCTTCAATAGTTTCGTCTAAAGTATAAACTATTAAAGCTGGTAGATTTCCAGTTTGCAAAGGAAAGTATCTTGTTTCATAAACGCTTGTACCAGTTGTTGATAAACCAGTTATTGCAGTTTTGACATTTTCTCTAATTGTTTTTCTAATATGAGCCATATTATCCTGATAAAGTTATTCTAGTTACGCCTGTTCCATCAGGTAATAATTCTTTAATATAATAAGTTGTGCTATCAATAACCAATGTATCGTTAAAAGTTGCATCAGATACATCAGAAGTCTTGCAAGTGAATATAGGCACTTCTTCAATTATCCCTGCTTCTCCTACAGCTTGTTCTACTGATTCTTTGTCGAAAATTCCTTTGATTGTTGATGAAGTTCCAGCAGAAACATCAGTAAATGTTGCTGAACTAGCAAAATCATCACTATCAAAAAATATTGCTCTTTCTGTATCTGTTTCTACTGCCATTTTATTTTACTTTCTTAAACATTGTGTTAATATTTTAACTAGGAATGGATTGGCCTTGAATATCTTTTCGTAACCATCGCCTACTGCTTTAGCAATAGGTTCTTCTCCTTTTAAATTAACATTTATATTCTCATTACTCATAATTATATGAAACAACTCGTGCATTAAAGTATTCAATAACCTTAAAGACTTCAACCTCTTATCAAGTTGTAAGGTGTTGTGATTAGGGTCATATAGCCCATAACAGTCATGCAACAACTCATATTTAATTTTTATTTTTCTTTTACCATACTTGATAAAAGACAATTTCATTAAAATATAGCTGATAGAATAGCAATTACAATAATCGCACCAAAAATATAATATTTATATTCTTCTGC
>VTLG01001678.1_pt1 | contig 13768 bp, 10 predicted proteins | sample 4694571 | NCBI WGS metagenome assembly VTLG01 (sample SAMN12604809, study PRJNA352737) | marine metagenome | biome: ENVO:00000447; feature: ENVO:00000209|ENVO:00000569|ENVO:01000036; material: ENVO:00002151; isolation source: viral sequences binned using virsorter ...
CATCAGGTGGTTATAACACATTCTTAGGTTATGCAGCAGGACAAAACGTAACAACAGGTGCTGGTAACGTAATAATAGGTAAAAATGCGGGACCAAGTTCAACAAACACAGATTCAGACAAACTTTACATACATAACGCAGCAGGTACTCCATTAATCGGAGGTGACTTCTCGGCAGGTACGGTAGGTATAAACACAAGTGGACCTGATAGAGAATTACACGTACATAAAGCTTCTACTTCTGTAGGTTTTAAATTAAGTAATGATAGCACAGGACAAGGAAGTGCTGATGGTTTTTATATAGATATGGGAGCAACAGATGTTGAAATAAATAATAAAGAAACTGGTAAAATGGTATTTGCTACTGCTAATTCGACTAGAATGACTATTGATTCTGCTGGTGAAGTAGGAATAGGCACAACTTCACCTAATGACGCATTAGATGTACGCGGCAACATACAATTCTCAGGTTCTATATATGTATCAGGTAGTGACCTTGGAGGTAGAATATCAAGAGTAGATACTAATGAAGTAGCTCTATACGCTGGTACTACTGAAGAAATGAGACTAGGAGTAACTAACTCATATCTTAAAGGAACTAACTGGCATTTTGCTGGTTCAGGATATATGAGAATATCTGGAACCAATACACAATTACAGTTCGAAGATGATGAACATTACATTTATAGTGATGGTACAGACCTTCACATTAAAACAACTACAACAGCTTCACAAGACATAGCTCTTACTTCTACTGGAAAGCTTGCTGTTGATGCTGGTGATGATATAAATTTAGATGCCCATACAGGTCTTACTAATTTTAATTATAGAGGAACTGAAACCTTTAGAATTGCAGCAGGAGCTAGTTCTCCAGTATCGCTACAACCTAAAGCTTCTGGGTTTGATTTAGCAATGCTGGCTCAAGATAGTACAGAAGTATTAAGATTAGATAGTGCTAATAAACGCATAGGTATAGGCACAACTTCACCTCAACAGAAACTACACGTAGAAGGAGGATTTAGATTCCGTGATGGCAACTCATCATCTCAGCGATTAGAAGGTTTTGGTTGGAACGATAACTTTGCTCTGGTAGTAAGTGGTACTGATGCATTAGCTTTAGTTGGAGGAACTCCCGGTGTTAGATTCTTAGACCAATCAGCTAATGAACATTTAGCTGTTACAGAAACAGGCACTAATGGTGCTAAAATAACTTCTGCTTCAAGTATGTATCTATATGGTGGAGATAATTTACATATTAATTCAGCAGATGCAATTCTATTTGAACCTGATGAGGCAGACCAATCTGGTGGTAACCTTCAATTTTTTAATTTTAGAGGAGGAACCGAATATGTTAGATTTGACGGGGCTAATCAGAGAGTAGGCATAGGTACAACTGCACCTGCCACTAAATTACACATTTATAGTGCAGCATCAGGGTTTACAGGGCACGCTTTATCTAAACAGATAGTAGAAGGAAATGATAATACATATATTGAAATATTAACTCCAGCTGATAAATATGGAGGTTTAATATTTAGTGATGGTACTTCTGCGGAAGGTGCAATATTATATGACCACACCAATGATATAATGCATCTTAAAACAGATAATACTAACAGATTAAATATTGCTAGTGATGGTGATGTAGGTATAGGTACTGCTACTCCTCAATATAAATTAGACGTAGTTGGAAGTACACAATTGTCTGGTGCTGCTTCGATTTCAAGTACTTTAACAGTTACAGGTGCTACCCTTGCAGTTCAAAAAACTATTAAAAATGATGTTACGGGCGCTTTCACTATATCTGATTCTTATTCCCACTATTATGCTACAGCTGATGGTCAAGACCCGGGCCTTGCCACTTGTACAATCACAATGCCTACAAGTCATTCTGTAGGAGATGAATATACAATAGTAGCAAATTGTGTATCTGCTCCTTCTTTTGCTGGAGGAACACCCGGTGTAGTAAAAATAAAAGCTGGGACAGGTGGAGATATTAATGGAGCGGGTACAGGGCTTATAACACTGAACACTTCTAACAGTGATACAGTGCCTAATTACAAGGTAGCACGTATATTATGTGTTTCTACAAACTTGTGGATTCTAGATTTGTCTAGTCAATGTCCAACATCTTAGAGAGAAAGCTTTAAATATGAGACTGGGAGTAAACTATATATGAAGGTGCAAGAACGTGACGAACTTCTTATTCGTATGGATGAACGTATAAAAACTGTATTCAATCGAATGGATAAGTTTGAAACACTTTTCACCAATCACTTATCTCACCATGAACAGTGGGAGAATGATATAAAGTCATCTCTTCAAAAGTGGCTGGCTGTTTTAGTCTCTGCTGCTGGTGGAGTAGGTGCAATGGGGATGATGTAATGCCAGTAAGTATATCATGGAACACGACATTTCGTAATAGAGTTCGTTTGTTAGCGGGCATTGAGGCTGAAGAACTTGATAATGATACAATGGATATTTTAGCTAATATAGCCGCAGAATGGTTTAATGAAAATACAGGACTTACTTATGCCCTTAATGACAATAATACATATGATAACGCAGTTATGTATTATACTTGTTATCTTTCTTGTCTTGCTCAGAATGGAGTAGGAGTAGACAGAATTACTATTGGTGACCTCCAAGTTTATTATGATACAAGTGATTATGAAGTATGGGAAACGTTAGCACAACAATCCTTATTAATGAAACTTGGTTTGAGTATTAAAACCACCACCTATAACGCCAATCCAAATATTGGAGACGTCAACTGGAACAAAAACGTCACAGGTGTGGATGCAACCAAGACTATGTATCCCCGTGTGAGGGGAGTACAATACAATGCTTAGTAATCAAGGAGTTAAGCCGGGTTCTATTAATATGGGCCGTGTTTTAAGACAATTAGCTCATCGCTCTAATCAAAGTCGTAAAGTGGTTTATCATAGACCTACTATTTACGGAAAAGATAATTATGGAGTAGAAAATGCAGTAGTATCTACCGCAGAGATTTTATTACCTCAGTTACCAGCTCTAATACGCCCTGCCCTAACAGCAGACTATCAGCTCGAAAAAGCAGGTGTAAACATAATCGGGGCTGCTAGAGTTTATACTCCTAATATACAGACCATTAAAGGTATGCCTAATTTTAATCAAGATAATAACACTAACTTTAATGAGATAGAAGGTTGGGATAAATTCATAGATAAACAACGAGTTATCTACACAGTCCCTACATCAGGCACATCAGGTTGGACTTCAGGTAGTGCTGACGTTACATTTGCTACTGATGGGCAAAGTATTACAGCTACATTAGGCACTGACTATAATGGTACATTTCATTATACTACTTCTGCTAAGAATACACTAGAAGCAGATAGATTACGCTTTCAGATAAAGAGTAGTGGAGCAAGCAATATAAAGCTCTCTAGTATAAAGAGCTATAATGGAGCAACGCAAAATAGCGCTTATAGTGCTACATATACCCCTGCTACATTAAGCATACCTACAGGAAGTTGGTTAACAGTGGATGTTCCATGGGTCGTAGGTACTGTCGCTAGTGGGACTTCAATTTATAATGCAGGAACTCGTTATGCAGTTACTGCTACTTCTGGAGCTAGTTACGATTATGAAGCTGATTTTAGAGACTTCGAATTAGAAGTATCAGGAGCAGCTAGTGGTAACACAGTTATGGTTAGAGGTATAGAATATTATAAATCAATTGCATGGTCAGTTCATTCTTTGAAAGAAATAAACCATGAATTTATGATATTTAATTGTGTAAGAACACGTGGTAAGAGAGATTCACGAAGGAGGTCTTATGCCTGACCATCTTAATAATATAGAACGCGTTTTGATAGATAATTTAAGAACTGGTACTTATGACGGAGGTACTGCATGGAGTAGTAGCGATGTTAAAGTATTTGGTCAGTTTCCAGAAACGGAAGATGTAGAATACCCATGCATAGTGGTAGAGATGGTAGCTAATGGTATAGAAGAACAGTTCTTGGGACAAAAGCTAGAAGGAACTACTGGAGAGATATATGGAATTGCTTTTAATATTCATGTAGCTTGTGATATAAACAGTTCTATTAGTGTTAGTGGTACTCCATATAAACAAAGAAGATTAATTAATTATTTAATGTTAAATTGTGCTAATGTTTTAATGGATTGTGATTTTGTAGGAGCATCCCCCTCTACTGAAGTAACTTCAAGATACCACACAGGATTTAGAGAAGTTAATTATAACCCTGATTTAGAAACATGGGCCGCTACTACGAGTATGGTTATAGTATTCCTTAACAAAAGGAGTTAATAGTGGTAGTTGGAGATAAAGCCGAGGATTATGCTTTTGTTCCTTGGGGTAGTAGCGATAAAGAACTTCAAACATATGGAGATGTTTTTCGTACAGTATATACAGGTTATAAACCATATATACCACTTACTCAGACTTACAATATGCACATTAAGTCAGAAGCTGCAAGTAATGCTGTAAAACAAAGGAAAGGTTTTTTTCAATTTCAGCCTGAAGGGTCAGGAATAACAGCTTGGGGAAAAAGTGCAGATAAAGATTGGGGAGGATTACCAGACAGTGGCCCATTAAGTAATGTAGCTGCATATAGTATAGCTCGTGAGATATTAGAACAAACAGGTTTATCTGGAAAATTATCACCCTTAGATAAAAATTTACCTGCCGTAGCATCAGATATGCAAGTAGCAGGAAAAGGAGTAACAGCATCTAGTGCTGGCAAAAGAGCTGTAGCTTTAGCAAAAGAATTGGAAACTATAATAAAATTAAAAATACCCCAAGGAGCTGACGAAAAGGTTATCGAAGGAGGAGAATCTCTAGGAGAAATTAGAACTCAAGGAATGGTTCAATTTTTAATGAATAATAAAGGTTTGACTAATGAATCGGCCTTTTTAGCTAAAGAAATTAGAGAGATGCAAAAAATACTACAATCTCATAATATTACCGATGAACAAACAGGAGGGTTCAGTACAAAAGGGTTTGATATAGGACATTATTCAGAACAAGACGCTCAGACACTTTCATATCTTACACAACGTTTTAGAGATGAGTTTGGTATAGAAGATTATAAAAAAATAGTAGGAATGGAAGAAACTAATTTAGGCGGTAAAAAGTTATTTCAGAAGATAGGCAAACAAGACCGTATATATCAAGTTCAGAAAGACACAGTTCAACAAGATTTACAAAAAGAAATGGACATGATTTTAGGAAGCGTTGAATCTTTCATACAAAGAGTGGCTAATGAAAATTTAAGTTTTAAAGAAATGAAAAAAATAGAACAAGAAATGATGGACACTCAATTACAAGGGGGAAATGAGTTTATGTTAGATAGTCCTGTCACACTTACACAAGAAATGTGGAATGAAATGAGGTCAGGTATAGGTTCTAAAGACCACGAATCTTTAACTAGTTTTTCTGCGCAAGTAGTAGACAGATTATATCGAGCATATAATACCAATGTAGCTAGAGGGTTAGATGGTGAAGAAAATAGTGGTTACTTCTATATTGTACCTGTTAAAATTAAATATCCTGAAATAAAGAGTCCTAAATACTCTTTAGTAGGAGTTCATATCTTTGGAGATTTCCAAAAAACTGCACAAGGAGTAGAATTAACAGATATTCAAAATAAAGTTTATAATTTAGGTATATTTGAAACGGCAGACCAAGTTGCCTTAGATACATGGATGCAAAGAGATTTACAGATGAATGGTCATTTAAGCCAAAGAACCTTTCAACGAGCTGCTCAAGATTATAGGCAGTTTATAGGTAGAGAAATGCAAATGTTCTATGGAAGTTTTCAAACAATAGGTGCTCAATTACTACTTACCCAAAAAACAGGAGACGCTTTCCAAACTAATATTAATTTTGTATCCACTATGACATCTGCTGATATGGCTAAATCGTTTCAAGACCAAATAGAAGCACAGTTAAGTTCAAGTGCAGTATCACAAGAATTTAAAGCTTTCTATGATAAAATGACAAAAGGAGCAGACGATTTAACTAAAAGTTGGAAAGCTGCTGTAGGAGCTAATGTAGTTCAAGATTTATCTAAAGTTTTAGCTCAAAAACCTGATGATGGTGCTTTTGCAGGTGGAAACACTTTTGGTATTAGAAGTGGGTTTGTATGGCCTGACCATAAAGGTATAGGTAATTCAGGTGGTTTTACTAATCGACAATCTGGAGCGATGGAGGGTTTTGCATTTACTCCCTTTGTTGACAGTACGAAGGAAGATTATTATATTCATTCTAAAGGGTCTGTATTTCCGACAACAAAAGGTATTAAACCTCAAATTAGAGAAATTATCAAAAAAAGGAAAAAAGATGAAATAAGTGGTAGACGGGAAATAATGGGAAGAGATAGACTAGGTGGACAGACCGGTGCCCCAGTATTAAGAATTTTATGGAGAAATGGTAAATTGGAAGATGATTTAGAAAAGAGAAGGGAACATTTAATAGACACGGCTATGAGACATTTAGAAGAGGCAGGTCTTATATAATAGCAAGCATAAGCTTTATATACTGCAACGAGCTAATATAGTTCTAGTGTAGTGTAATGTTGTCTAGACAAAGATAGAAGGTGAAAAAATGGTATATTACCTAGGTAGAGATGTAGATGTATATATTACGACAGAAGCCACCGGCGCTGATAACAATGCAATAGGCATGACAGACGCTACAATGGAACAAGTTTCGGTAATTGATGATGATGCAGCAGCAGCAACAATGTTTGCTCCATCATTAGCAAGTCAAGCGACAGTTTCAGGCGGACGCGTATCAGATTTGACAGGTTGTGACCTGTCTATAACAGCAAGTGACGAAGACATCGGTCCCTTTTTTGGTCATATAGCCACTCAAAAAGTACCAAGCGGTAGAAAAGAAACTACTGTTTCACTAACCCGTAAAAAATCAGACCCAATATGGGAAGTCATTTTTAATGGCCCATGTTTAGCTGCTGATTTCGAAGGAAGTGATTCAACTTTAGCTGCCCGTATGGGAGCAAGATTTGGATTAGCTAGTGGGTCAACAGATACCACTGGTGATGTAGGAGCAGGTTCTACATTTCCAACTCAAGTAGTTTCAGATAACAGTAAAATCGTTTATGGGTACAGAGTGCATGTGAGACTAAGAACAGGAGATAGTGCAACTTATGGTCAAGTTTTTACAGTGTCAAACGCTGCAATAACTGGTCATTCAGTAAGTATTAATCCCGATGGAACGGCAGAGGAAACTATGGAATTTACAAGTTCTGTAGCTCCAGTACAAGAAACTAATTTGGCAGGAACTGCGCCATTTAACATAACACAAACAGCAGCGGGGATGTTCTAATGACATACTTTTTAGGACGAGATGTAAAGGTATATATTGGTACCGAAACAGACGCGGCTACTGTACAGTGGAAGCCTACGGCAACAGGAAGTGCTTGGGTTTTTACAGACGCAACCACCCCTACTACAGATTATACAATGTTAGCAGCAGCACGTGATAATTCTGATGATGAAGATTCTAGAGTAGAACAATTATCTGGTGTTGACTTAAGTATTGGTGCAATGGATGAAGATACTTCATACCTTGGATTCCGTGGTGTTACTAAAGTAGAGATAAAGAAAGAAACTACTTTATCTTTAACTCGAAAGAAACAAGATGCTTCTTGGGATGAATGGTTTAATGACGGTAGATTTGGAGTTAACACAGCTAATGATAACTTCCATACTCCCGGTGTAGAACCTTTCCAAGATTATGGATACAGAATTTGGGTTAAACTAAAGGATAGTACTGATGTTTTTACATTAAGAAACTGCTGCATACAATCACACAGTGTTTCAAATAATGTAGATGGTACATCTGATGAAACTTTAGAGTTTATGTCTTATGTGGAACCAGTTATAGCAACTGCTTCTATTGAAACAATAACGCCAACTACAGCTTTATAAGCTTAGACAACAAAATTAAGTGTGGGGCTTGAGCCCCATACTTTCTTAACTATAAAAAAGGTGATTTAAATGACGAAAACAGAAATGTGGACAATTGAAGATTTGGTATCTTTGACAGATACCGTGCAAGAAGGAAGCGTTAATTACAGAGGAAAGAAATTTTTATTTCAATTTTGTGAGTTAACAGAAGAAGAGGAACCAAAGAACGTATTTGATAAAGTTTTTGATTCCGAAGAAGAGAAATTAGCATTCTACCAAGAAATAGGTAATGAAAGAGTATCAAAAATGATAGCTAAAGCTAATGAAAAGAACCCTGATGGGGAAGTTTTGAACACAGATAATTGGGCAAAACTACCAACAACGCTTAGATATCAAATATCTAACTCGATTTTAGGAGTGGAACAAGCAACATCTGAAAATTTTACCAGCGGATGATAAACGCGCCCGAAGCGGTGCTTTTATACATCCCTTTGATGAAAGAGCTCGGACTTAGTTGGTCTGAGATAAAACAGATGCCGCGCTACGAAGCCGAAGGGCTTCTCGCTGCTTATAATGAATACATGGCATTTCATGCGATGGATGGTTATTCTGATGAAGAAATAAGTCAACTATCTAAGAAAAAGCCTCAAGTGAGAACAACATGGCATAGATATTTAGAGACGCGAAGAAAATTCGATGACATGTTAGGAAAGGAAAGACCAAAACAATCATTTGACGGATTAGTATAAACATGGGTTTCGCAGGACAAGTATTTGCTGCTAGGGTAGCTATAGGCTTAGCTATGCCTTCTCCGCGTGCATTAACGCAGGCTGGCAGCATACTTGCTAAATTTACTGGCGGTGTTTATAAGAAACTCAACCAAGAACAGACCAAAGCCGCTTCAGATAGACTTCGTTTAGCAAAACAAGATTTAAAAAGAGCTAATAAAGCTATTCAACAATTACAAAAAGAACAAGACAATAGTATAAGGAGTCAAGCTAAGACTTCTATACGTCAAACTCAAGCAATGTTTGACCAAAGTGCTTTTAAAACTAAAAAAAGCATAACTGATTTTAAAAATTACGTATCTAGAGTACAACCAGCAGCAGCTCCGCGTCTATTTGCTGGTATGAATAAAGATATGAGTGCTGCCAAACAATATCAAAGAATGGTAGAGAACTTTATATCTTTAGGAAAGGAAGAAAGAAAGGTAATTCTTAATAATATGAAAGCTCGCTCTCAAGCGATGAAAACTCAAGCTAAAGACTTTAAAGAACTAGTCAATGCTATGGGTGGAGGTCGCCCCAGCGGTGGCGGCGGCAGTCCAATGCATATTGGTAGAGGGAAGGGAGAAGGACGCCCCGGAAGTGGAGGTCCTTATGCAGGTTATGGACCTTTAGGCCCTGATTATATAGTAGGTGAAGACAAAACACAAGGAAGTGGGCTATTCAAAAGAAATGCAATGGAAGGTTGGATTGATGATAATACTACTATTTTTGGAGGTGATTGGAAAGAAGAGGATTACGGTCTTAGAAATAGAATACCACAACCAGTTAAAAGAGGAGAAGAATTTAGCTGGTATAAAATGGTGGATAAAAGGGATGGAACTTTAAAAACTAAAGACGAAGGAGTAGAAAAGGAAGTAAAGAAAATAGCAGATGCAGTTGCTCCATCTTCTACCAAACCAAATCTTCCGGGCGGTTGGAGACCACCTGCTGCACCACCGGGAACTATTGGTACTCCTCATCCTTCAATAGTGGGAGGGACACCTATGTCTGATTTTGAATTACTTTTTGGACCACCCTCTGATAAACGCGTCGGCATGCTCGACCCGGGACAATTTCAACCACCCGGCCCTTTAGGAGGTATGGCTCCAGATGAAGCTGTTGACTTTTTAGAAGATATTACTAATCAAGCCAAAGAATTAACCGAAATAGACCGTGTTAGAAATGACATGTTAAAGAAAGATAATAGAGAATTAGCTGATTTAGAAGAATGGAGAAGAGAAGCACAAAAAGAACTAACAGAGGCCACTAAAGAATTAGCAGCTGCTGAACATCAATTAGCTCAAGAAACTGAAAGAGTTATACAAGAAACCCAACAAATTATATATTTATTTAAACACGAATTTGTAAATAACATTCGTGAAACAATATCAGCACTAGCAGCCTTCTTTTGGCAATTAGAAGGATTAACTAGCGAATTAAGAGAATTCGAACAAGAACTTCTCAATGCTAACTCTGTTTTCCAATTAACACGTAGTGAATTATATGATACAGGAGAATTAATTACTCAATTTGGTCAAGAATTTGGTATGAGTATGCAAAACGGTGCTACTGGTCTTTATCAGCTTGCGTCAGCTGGTATAACTGCTAATGAAGCTATATCTGTATTACCTGAAACTTTAAAATTATCTATGGCTGTTCAAGGAGACCATAATACTATATCTAAGTTGACTGCTCAGACCCTCTTCGGTTTCGGCTTACCCATGTCCCAAGCCGCAGAGGTCACTGACAAGTTTGCTCATGCTATCCAGAAGTCTTTAATTGAATATCAAGATTTAACAAGCGCTATTAAGTTCGCTTTGCCTTTCTTTACTGCGACAGGGCAAAGTTTAGACCAACTATTAGGTGCTTTACAAGTCTTGACTAACAGGGCTTTAGAAGCAGGTATTGCAGGTCGTGGTCTACGTCAAGCATTGTCTGAATTTGCTGAAAAGTCAGATGATAATGCAGCTGCCTTTAGAAAAGTAGGGCTTGAAATTCTTAATATAGATGGCACTATGAAGGATTTAACTGTAATAGCTAAAGAATATGCAGAGATAATTGGTGATGATGCTGTTAAAAGTACAGAATTATTAACTAGTTTAATTCAAGACTTGAATGTTCGTGGTGCAACTGCATTTATCCATTTAGTACAGAATGCTGATGAATTTGCTCAAGCTGTAGAAGATACTGCTAATGCTGGCGGAGAATTAGATAAGATGGTCAGAGAGCAGAATGATGCTATTAATGCTCAAGTTCAAATAATAAAAAATAACGTTATAGCTATATTTACTATGAGGGATGCAGCTTTTGAGGGAACTGACTTTATCAACGGTTTTCATAAAGCTATTGTAGAATTCTTAGAAACATTGAAAGGTGTTTTTATGACAGAAATGAAAGATGGTACATATCAATTAACAGAGTTTTCATTGACTTTACGTGATATAGCCATTAAAGGAATAGAACTTTTCACAAAGGCTACTCAAAAATTAGTCAGTATAATAGAAGATTTCAGTGAAGCAGGGTTCTTCAATATTTCAATGTTAAAGGCATTTTTTGCTCCTCTAATGGCTGTTTTGAAAGTAGTTCAAATGTTAGGACCAGATGTATTAAAACTTTATATATCATTCAGGATTTATAGTAGAATATTAGGTCTAGAGGCTATACCTTACACTAAGATATTTTCTACTAGTGTAGATTTACTCAAGATGGGAATGTCATCACTTACAGGGGTTTTAAAACATGTTATATCTAGTATAAAATATTATACAATAGCAGTAGCTAGTGGAGAAGGAGCTCAAGTAGCTACCGATTTATGGGCTTTATCTATTGGAAAAGCTAAAGGTGTATTAGCAGGTTTAGCGAAAGTATTGTTTAGTTGGCAAGCGTTAGCAGTAGCAGCTGTTGCTACATTAGGTATAGCAGCTTCTACTACAACAGATTGGAGTAATATAGTATCAGGTTTATCAGTAGGATTTAAAGAACTTATTAGTACCTTATGGGTAGGATTAGAACCTCTCATAATATCTATACAAAATGCTAGAGATGCATTTGGTGGATGGCTTGCTGATGTTACTGGTATAGAAAGCGGACTTGTTTTAATTAGAACTATGCAAGAAATAGGTGCTTTTTTAGGGACATTTGTACAATTAGGTGCTAAATTATTAGCTTTCTTTGTTGATATAGGTGTAAGTATGGGTGGTTGGTTAGCAGATTTAGATACTGAGGGAGATGGTTACTTTGCTAAATTTGTTACTTTCTGGGATGATTTCTTTAGCCCTGATAAACAAGTAGATTGGTTACAAGCTATAACAGACAGTATTAAATTCGTTGGAGAAGGTATTGTAGGTATAGTTATGTGGTTATACGATTCAATGGCTGCACTAGCAAAAGCTGCTGTAGAAGGAACACTAGATGTATTAACAATCACACAACCAGATGTAAATTTTGACGACCCCGGAAGTTTGATTATAGCTGGGACGCATACTGGTCCAACAATGGATGCCTTTGATATGAATAAAGGTTTACAAGATGAATATCAATCTCGCTCGGGTATTTCTAATGCATTATACAGTACAGGTTCAACGAGAACGGAGAACTATCAAGAAAGCCGCAGTTATAGCGGTGGAAGTAGTGAGGAATCTCTTTATGACCAAACTCTAGGAGGATGGGGTCATTCTTTTAATCAATGGATGCAAGATTTACCACCTCCACCTATCAATCCTTTATCTTTTGAACCTAATCAAGAAGCTGATACAACACCTATGCAATATGCTGCAATGGGAGGTATGGTACCTCGTTACTCTGGTGGAGGACCTATAATGGTAGGAGAAACTGGTCCAGAAATCTTTATACCTTCCACTTCAGGACGTATTGTAGCAAACAAAGACTTAAATAGTAGGAGAACCAGAAATATGTTATCTGATTGGCGTAATCGTGGTGCCACAGGAGGCGGAGGAGCCTCTGTTATGAATGTAGGCACTTTAGTAAGCGCTAATTCGGTATCTAAAAACAGTAAAATATCAATAGATAGTTACGCAGGAGTGGTATAGAATGACAAGTATAAAAGTAGAGAATAATACATTTTATCGTAAATATAATATAGGAGCATCAGGAGCAATACAATTGTCTCCTCATTTTACGGATGCTTCTTTTGGACAATCAAACACAACCCTTGATGTAAAGGGAGGAAGTTCTTTAAATGTTTGGTTAATAAGTGGTCAAACTGCCCCTGCTCCTAAAACCTCAAAGGGGGTTCTTAAAGGAGGAAATTTAGTATTATTTGGTAATGAAGTAGATTTAACTGAAACAGCAGGTGTACCTTCTGTAAAATTATTTAATATGAAGCGTGATTATACTTACAACGAAGGTTCAATGGCAGCAGGTAAAACTGGTAAAGATTTAACAGTATTTGCTGCATATGCTTCTCCAGACCAATATACTTATGAAGAAAATTTTGACGGAGCTGATTCAACTTTAGGGGATATTAAAATATTGGCTAATGAAGGTTCTACTCTTGTAAATCAATCAGGTCCTTATGTAGAATCTGCTCAATGGACTGAATTATTAGGTAAACTCGCTAATGGAAGTTCTATTAAAGCCGCAGTTTATGGTTTTCCCGGTTTGGGAGACCCTGATTCTAGCGAATTATCATTATTAAAGAAATTTTTTGGTACAAATTTAGACGGGGGAAGAGAAGGAACACATCATTTAGCAATACCCGGATATTGGAATCCCGGTACTAGTGTTGATGATGATGGTTTTTGGGTTCCTAGTCAACCAGAACGAACTGAACCAGCAGAGTGTAATTATTTATTATTAACTCCAGTAAATGCTAATAAACCTCATGATTTATGGAAGCCTAAAAATGACTTTAGAGGGGTTTCAGACGATGAATCTGGTGTAAGAGTTATAGTCCCATATTGGAAATATAATGATATCAAAGGTTTGGTTAAATATACAAATGTTGACACATTATCTGATGACTCTACTGAAGCCGCAGAACCTACTGCTAACACTACTATATTTTCAGAAGGTTTAATATATACAACACCCGATATCAGTACA
>VTLG01015273.1_pt1 | contig 13768 bp, 17 predicted proteins | sample 4694571 | NCBI WGS metagenome assembly VTLG01 (sample SAMN12604809, study PRJNA352737) | marine metagenome | biome: ENVO:00000447; feature: ENVO:00000209|ENVO:00000569|ENVO:01000036; material: ENVO:00002151; isolation source: viral sequences binned using virsorter ...
TAGTAAAAAATCAGCACCAGTAAAAAGGCTTGTACGATTTGCAGATGGTTACGAACACAGAGTTTTGTTTGGCTTGGCTAGTCATCAAAACCCAAAAACATTTAATGTACAATTTAATGAAACAGAAGAAAATGCAGATGTTATTGAAGCATTTTTAGATAGTAGAGCTAATGACCAAGCAAGCTTTACTTTTACACCAACTGGCGAAGGTACATCAAAAACAGGAACTTACAGCCAATCTGGGACCACAGTTACAATTACTGTTACCAAACATGGTATAGCTATTGGCGAAACTGTAACTCTTGACTATACAAGTGGCTCTGCAACAGATGGTACCTTTATTGTTGCATCTTCTGCTTCTGTAGATACCTTTACTGTTACTGCTGCTGCTAGTGCAACAAACAGTGGAAATGTAACTGTAACTGTATCTGGTGCCAAGCAATATGTTTGTGAGAATTGGACAAAAACAATTCCATATAATAATAGAGCTATTCTCAGTTGTACATTTAGAGAGGTGTTTGAACCATGAGCAGTAGTGTTATAAGTGATATTCAATCAATAAATCCGTCATCAATCATTGAATTATTTACTCTTACAACTACTGCTGCTTTACATGGGTCTGCATCAACATATAGATTTCATGCTGGTTCAAGTTTAAATTCTAATGGTGAAATTGTTTGGGCTGGTAATACTTACCAAAGATTTCCAGTACAAGTAGAAGGTTTTAAATATCAAAAAGGACAACTACCAAGACCAACTTTAACTGTTAGTAATGTTCTTGGAACAATTACATCAATACTTCTTACTGTTAATGAAACAACAACTGGTAATGATTTAACAGGTGCAACAGTAACAAGAATACGAACACTTGCTAAATTTATTGATGCTGTTAATTTTGCTGGTGGAGTAAATCCTTATGGCACACCAGACCCAAATGCAGAGTTTGCACAAGAAATTTACACGATAGATAGAAAGTCACAAGAAACAAGGGAAGTTGTAAGTTTTGAACTTGCTGCACCGATTGATCTTGCTGGTGTTCGTGCACCAAAAAGACAATGTACAAGAGCACAGTTTCCAAGTATTGGGCGAATAAAAATATGAGTTGGAAGCAAGATGCTTTGGTTCATGCAAAAGAGCAAGACCCAAAAGAGTCTTGTGGTTTGTTATTAGAAATAAAAGGAAAAGAAAAATATTTTCCTTGTAAAAATTTATCTACCTATTCACAACAATGTTTTATTATCGACCCTAATGATTTTATAAAAGCTGAAGAATCTGGAAATATTTTAGCTGTAATACATAGTCATCCTGTTACTCCACCTATTGCAAGTCAAGCAGATAAAATAAGTTGCGAAAATTCTGAATTACCTTGGCATATTGTTAATCCAAAAACAGAACAATGGGGTTACTATGAGCCAAGCGGTTACAAGCCACCTTTAATTGGTAGGCATTGGGTTTGGGGTATAACTGATTGTTGGGCTTTAGTAAGAGATTGGTATAAGGAAACAAAAGGTATAGTTTTGCGAGATTGGGATAGACCAACAACACCAGAAGAATTTATTGCAGACCCAATGTTTGAAAGATGTGCATGGCGAACTGGTTTTAGACAATTAAGACCTGAAGAAAAATTACAAAATGGCGATCTTTTATTTATGTCAATAATGGCCACAGGTTTAAATCATGTGGCGATTTTTTTAGATGGAGATGTTTTACATCATTTAGCAGATAGAATAAGCTGTAAGGAACCATACAATCAATGGTTGTTAAAATGTACTGGTATGAGGTTACGTTATGCTCCGTAAGGTAAAACTGTATGGTGATCTTGTAAAAGTAACAGGCCATAAAGAATTTGAAGTTGCAGTAAATACAACAGCACAGGCTGTTAGTTTTTTAATAAATAATTTTCCGCAACTAGAAAGTTATATGTCTAATAAATATTATCAAGTATTATGTGATAAAAATGATGTTGGAATTGATGAATTACATTTTCCTGTTGGTCAATCTGATATAAAGTTTGTACCTGTCATATCTGGTGCTGGTGGTAACTTAGGAAGAATTTTGTTAGGTGGAGCTTTGATTGCAATGAGTTTTGGTGTTGGTGGCTTATTTACAAATCCTTTAACTATTGGTGGAAAAGGTTTCTTTGGTTTTGCTTCTGCTGGTATGGGTGCAAAAGCTGCTTTTGGTATAGGTGCTGCTTTAGTTTTGTCTGGTGTAAGCGGTATGTTATTCCCTACACCAAAGTTGCCAGAATTTAGTTCAGAGCAAGACCCACGGTTATCATTTAGCTTTAGTGGAACACAACAAACATCTAGGGCTGGAACACCTGTTCCCATTGTTTATGGCGAGATTGTAACTGGTTCTGTTGTTATTAGTGGTGGTATAGATACTGAACAGGTACAAGTATGACCGACAAACGTAAAATTATTCGTGGCTCTGGTGGTGGTGGCAGTCCGCCTCCTCCCCCTCAACCGACAAGAACTCCTGATACTTTACACAGTAAACAGTTTGCAACTTTTCTTGATCTTATAAGTGAAGGAGAGATTGAAGGCAGTGCGTCTGCATCAAAAGAAGGAATAACAGATAAAACATCTACTGCATACAAAAATGCATATCTTAAAGATGTATTTTTAAACGATACTCCTATTCTTAAAGCAACAGCATCCTCAACAAGTCCAGAAACAACTGATTTTAATTATCAAGATGTTACTTTTAATTCAAGATTTGGTACGGCAGATCAAACAAAAATTGCTGGTATAGAAAGTAGCCAATCAACAATACCAGTTGGTGTAACTGTTACTGCAGATAGCCCTGTTACTCGACAAATTACAAATACTAATGTTGATCGCATAAAAGTATCAATAACATTTCCACAGATACAGATAGCTACAGAACAAGGAGATTTATTAGGAGATACCGTAAGTTTTAAAATTTCTGTTCAATATAATTCTGGTGGATTTACAGATGTGCATACTGATACTGTTACTGGAAGAACTGCTGACGCATATCAAAAGGATTTTTCTGTTGAAGTGACAGGTGCATTTCCTGTTGATATAAGGGTTTCACGAATAACAGCCGACAGTACAAGTAGTAGTACCATAAATGCTTTTCAGTGGACAAGTTTTTCTGAAATAGTTGATGATGCTTCTACTTATGCTAACTCTGCATATAATGCAATAAGGCTAGACTCTCAACAATTTAGTTCTATACCAACTAGAAAATATAGAATAAGAGGAATAAAAGTAAGAATACCGGGGGCTGGTGCTTCAAGTTCTGGTACACCAACTGTTGATACTGCTACTGGTCGTATTGTTTATCCTGATGGTTATATTTTTAATGGTGTTATGGGTTCTGCAGTTTGGACTTCTTGCCCTGCGATGATTCTTTTAGATTTATTAACCGATACAAGATATGGTTTTGGAGATCATGTAACAGACAGTAATCTCGATCTATTTTCTTTTGTTACTGCTAGTAAATACGCCAACACTCTTGTAGATAATGGGTTAGGCGGTCAGGAGGCTCGATTTAGTTGTAATGTAAATATTCAATCATCAAGTGAAGCTTTTGAACTTATAAATGAACTTGCTGGTGTAATGAGATGTATGCCAATTTGGTCTGCTGGTACAATTACAATTACTCAAGATTCGCCAAAAGATGCTAGTTATCTATTTAATTTAAGTAATGTTACTTCTGAAGGATTTAATTATTCTGGTAGTAGCTTAAAACAAAGGCATACTGCTGTTGCTGTTTCATATTTTAATATGGACAGCCAAGAAATAGATTATGAGGTTGTTGAAGATAGTACTGCCCAAAGTAAGTTTGGAATAATAACAAAACAAGTAAAGGGTTTTGGTTGTACATCAAGAGGCCAAGCTGCAAGATTAGGGAGAGCAGTATTATTTGCAGAACAAAATGAATCCGAGTTGGTAAGCTTTTCAACTTCTATTGATGCTGGTGCTGTGGTAAGGCCGGGTGCAATTATTGATATAAATGACCCTGTTCGGGCTGGTGTAAGAAGAGGTGGAAGACTTGCTGGTGTAACTTCAACAACAGTGGTAACTGTAGATGATACAAATGCAACAGATTTTGCTGTGGATTCATCAGGAAATCCTGTTGGTGATGCCAAACTTAGTTTAGTCTTACCAGATGGTACTGTTGAAATAAAAGACATAACCAGTGTTTCTGGTGCAACAATAACAGTTTCAGAAGCTTTCTCTCAGACACCAAATGTAAATACAATTTGGATTATTTCAAACGTAACAATAGAATCGCAAAAATTTAGAGTAATTACTGTTGAAGAACAAGATGGAATAAATTATTCAATAACAGCACTTTCCTATGTAGAAGGAAAATATGCTTTTATTGAAGATGGTACAGCATTACCAGCAAGAAATATAAGCATTTTAAATGAGTTGAAAGAACCGCCAGTTGGTCTTACTGCACAAGAAACTATTGTGCCTATAAATAATCAAGCAGTATCAAAAATATTTATTAGTTGGCAGCCAATCGTTGGAGTATTTGAATATCAAATTAATTATAGATATGAAAATGGCAACTTTGTTTCTGAAAAAGTTTCAAGACCTGATTTTGTTATTTTTAATAGTCAGCTTGGAACATATGAGATTCAGGTATTCAGCTACAATGTACAAGGCCAACTTTCTGCTACATCTACTGATTTAACATTTGAAGCTGTTGGTAAAACAGCAGTACCACAAGATGTAACTAATTTAAGAATTGAACCAATATCAGATCAATTTGTAAGACTACGTTTTGATAAAGCTACAGATGTAGATGTAATTCATGGTGGCAACGTTGTAGTAAGAGCATCTAATATTGCAGATGGCACAGCAACTTTTACCAACTCTGTTGATGTAATACCAGCTTTGCCGGGCAACGTAAGTGAATCTATTGTTCCAAATATTGTTACAGGGGAATATATTTTAAAATTTAGAGATGATGGTGGCAGACTTAGTTCTGGCGAAACTTCTGTCATAGTAAACAGTCCTGACCCTTTTCCAAAATTAGTTGTTTTAGAGGATAGAGAAGATACTGATGCAACACCTTTTGCTGGTACAAAAGTGGATTGTTTTTTCTCTAATGATGTTAATGGTCTTGTTCTTGGTTCTCTTGATGAATTAGATGGTGTAGCTGATTTTGATGCTATTGCTGATTTTGACTTTTTAGGTGCTGTAGATATAACTGGTGGTTCTTATGAATTTGCTAATACTCTTGATTTAGGCGGTAAACAACCTCTTAGATTACGCAGACATTTTGTAACACAAGGTTTTTACCCAAATGATTTAATTGATAAAAGATCAGCAAATATTGATACATGGACAGACTTTGATGGTGCTACTGCCTTTGATGTTGGGGCTTCTTTATTAGTTGCCACAACTGATCTTGACCCTGATTTATCAACTTCAGCAACTTATGGGCAAAGCGGAACTACTATTACCATAACTAAATCTTCGCATGGATATTCTGTTGGTGATTTTGTTGTTATAGATTTTACTGCTGGAAGTGCAACAGATGGTAACTATGAAATTGTAACTGTACCAAGTGCAAGTACTTTTACAGTTACTTCTGCTACAAGTGCAACAATATCTGCTGGTACTTCTTGTACATATGGAGCAAACTTTTCAAGATTTAATCCTTTTGTAAATGGTACTTATGTAGGTCGTGGATTTAAATTTAGATGCGAGATGGATTCAGATGACCCTGCGCAAAGTATTGAAATAGATCAGCTTGGATATACAGCAGAACTAGAAAGCAGAACAGAAACAAGTCTTGGGAACGCTGGTGCAAGTGGTGGTGGTATTATTTCTTCTGGAACTTCACAAAAATCAGTGACATTCACAAATACGTTTTTTACAGGTAATACAGGAACTGGTGTTGCTGCAAATTCTGTTTTACCTAGTATTGCAATAACAATAGAGAACGCAATAAGTGGAGATTTCTTTGCTTTATCTTCTATAACAGGTAGTGGATTTAATATAGATATTAAAAATGGTTCAAGTCATGTAAATAGAGAATTTAAATATACTGCTACTGGTTTTGGTCGAGGCTCTTAAATTATGATAACCTTAAAGAAAAATTAGTGTAAAATGGCTACCCACGATTATGTTATAGACAATAGCACAGGTGCAAACGTTCGTAGTGATTTAAATAATGTACTGCAAGCAATACTAACAAACAATAGTTCTGGTTCTGCTCCCAGTACTACTGCTAGCTATATGCTTTGGGCTGATACTAGTAATAATATTTTGAAAATGAGAAATACAGCCAATGATGGCTGGATTGATTTAAGAACACTTACTGGTGGTATAACTTCAACTGCTGACGCAACAATAAATTCTGTTACTGTAGGTAAAGGAAATAACTCTATAACTGCTTGTACTGTTCTTGGAGAAAATGCGTTAAATGCTTCTAACTCAGGAGCAAATAACACTGCTATTGGTTTTGATGCACTTACTGATAACACTAGCGGGGGAGGAAATACAGCGGTAGGTTTTACAGCTTTAGGCAATAACACTACTGGAGCATCAAATACCGCAGTGGGTCAAAATTCATTAGTTACAAACACTACTGGCGGTAGTAACTCTGCTTATGGTTTGCAATCTATGTTCTCAAATCAAAGTGGAGATTTTAATACAGGACTTGGTAGAAATGCACTTTATAACAACACAACAGCAAGCAATAATGTAGCTTGTGGATACAATGCTTTACTTAGTAATACAACGGGAACTCAAAACGCTGCTTTAGGAGCATTTTCACTAGATTCAAACACTACTGCAAATAACAACACAGCATTGGGTTATAATTCTTTATCAGACAATACAACAGGTACACAAAATACTGCTGTAGGACAGGCTTTAGCTGATAACACAACTGCTGATAACAACACGGCCGTAGGCTATCTAGCTCTAAATTTAAACACAACTGGAGCTACAAATACAGCGGTGGGTTCTCTGGCTTTAGACGCAAACACAACGGCTGCAAATAATGTAGCTTTTGGTTATTTATCTTTATCAGCAAATACAACTGGTACAAAGCAAACAGGTTTGGGTACTCAAACCCTTGAAACTGCAACAACTGGCGATGAAAATACTGGTGTGGGATATGGTGCTTTAGCTTCAATCACTTCAGCATCAAACAACACAGCAGTTGGAAGTAATGCTTTAGTTCAATCAACAGCATCAGGCAACACGGCAGTAGGAAAAGGCTGTATGAGTGCAAATACGAGTGGAACAGAAAATACAGCTATGGGTCTCTTGACTTTAGATGCTAACACCACAGGTGCTGAATGTACGGCATTTGGTGCTGGTGCATTAGGAAAAAACACTACAGGGCAAGCAAACACGGCGATTGGAAGAAATGCACTAGAAGATAACACGACTTCATCAAATAATACAGCTATAGGTGGCGATTGCATGATTGATAATACAGGTGCTCAAAATACTGGTGTAGGAAGGTCAGCTTTAAGAGTTAATACGACTGGGGCAGATTGCACCGCTGTAGGTGCATATTCTCTTGATGCAAACACGACAGGCGATAATAACGTTGCAGTAGGAAGAGATGCTTTATCACAGAATACAACGGCTGCTGATATAACTGCGATAGGTGCCTATTCTGCTGCAAACGCTGGTGCATCAGGCACATCACAATCAGTTTTTGTTGGGTCACAATCTGGACAATATGCAACTGGTGCAGACAAATCAGTTTGTGTAGGATATAGGGCTGGTTATAAAATTACAGGAGGAGATGATTTTACATTTGTTGGTTATAAAGCTGGTGGTGCAACTGATGGTAACAATACAACTGGTCAAAGTAATACTGGTGTAGGTGCTTTTTGCTTAGAAGATTTAACTTCTGGAACTTTAAACGCTGGTCTAGGCAAAAGTGCTTTAGCTGCCGTTACAACTGGTGGTAACAATGTAGGTTTAGGATCTTTTGCTGCCACAGCCACAACAACTGGACAGGATAATGTAGCCGTTGGTTACCAAGCAATGTATTCAAATGTAACTTCCAGTTATCAAATTGCTATTGGTAGAAATGCCTTATATTCACACAACAGTACTTCTCAATACAACACAGCTATTGGTTATACAGCGATGGCAAATGGAACTTCTGCACATGAAGGAGTTGGTATAGGTTTCCAAACAATGCGACTTATAACAACTGGTGGAAACAACACGGCAATTGGATATAATTGCGCTGAAGGTTTAACTACAGGAAATAACAATACCCTACTAGGACATACTGCTGGAAATCACGATTCTACTCTCACAACTGGACAACAAAATGTAATTCTTGGTGCAAGATCAGATATAAATGGTTCAGATGCTTATAGACAATATGTTCTTGGATATAACATAACTGCTCATGCTAATAATACATTTAAGGTAGGTGGTTCAAGTGGTGCTTACAATGAGGCCAACAATAGTGCTTGGTCAACTACTTCTGACCAACGTATTAAAAAGAATATCGTAGACAATAATTCTGGCCTTGAAATAGTTAATAAAATTCAAGTTAGAAATTTTGAATATAGAACTTTAGATGAAATAACAGATTTTGAAAATAAAAAATCTGTTGTAGTTGAAAAAGAAGGAAAACAGTTAGGTGTTATCGCACAAGAATTAGAAAAAATATTACCCGATTGTGTTGAGACTTTATCATCAGGTGTTAAAGTAGTTAACTCAGATAATTTAACATGGTATCTTGTAAATGCTGTAAAACAATTATCAGAAAAAGTCACAGCCCTCGAAGCAGGGTAAACTGTAAACAAACCTATTTCAATTATGGAAGAAAGAACCTCAGATGAAATAGCAGAAATCTATTCTGCTGCTGGCGATAGCGTAAATTTAATTAATTTAGATGCTAACTTTGCTGCTTATACCTCAAGAACAGGGGATAATTCCATGAATGAAACAGAATGGAAAGCTATGATTTCAAGAAATGTAGAACACCTTGAACTTATAAAAGCATACAAAAAAATTGATGGTACAACATCTATCTGGACATCAGAAGATTTTACAGCTATCGATGCTGCTGTTATTGCAGGTAAAAAACTTTACGCTTAAATTATGAACCTTAAAGAAAAACTACAACAACTTGCACAAGAAAGACAAAGCTTACAAGTTGCTATGATTGAAATTACTGGTGCGATGAAGATTTTGGAACAGCAGATTCTTGAAGCTGAACCCGAATTAAACCAGCCATCAGATACAGAGGCATTAACCCAAGAATCAAAAGAAGAGTCATCAAAGTCAAAGGCATAGCCAATTTACTTAAAATTTCTTTAATCATGTTTCAAAAAATTGCAAATACATTAAGTATTGTTTCTTTTATTATGGTAGCTTCAATGAGTGGCGGGGCTTACTTAGGGTATAGATATGTAACTTCAGAAAATTTCAAGGCACAAGTAATGAATGAAATACTTAAAAATGTACAGGGTTCTATGCCAAAAGTTTTAAATAATGTATTACCTAAAGCAACAGGACCATCTATACCTTTACCTAAAAAGTGAGTGAAATACCTCGTATAAATAAAATAGAAATAAATAAAATACAAGTTTGGCAAACACAAGTACCCATCATTAATAAACCTATTGTTGATATACCAGCTTGTGTAAGAGTACATAGAAATAATTTAACAAGTCTTATTGACAGTAATAAAGATCAATATGGTACATACACAGAATGTGGCAACTTTAGTATTCCTAGTTTTGAACCTTTGCAATATAACCCAAACGAATTTGTATACACACAATCAGAAACACCACAAAATCAAGAGCAAGAATTTGTACAACCTACAGTAGAACCGCCAAAATACGAACCAAAAAAAAATAAAGATGAAACACTTTTTATTGCTTGCCCTAGCTCGAAAGATCAAAGGGTAGGGGATTATCGTAACGAATTTAAGCTGGAACGTGTTATTGGGCATAAAAAAAGCGAAGATGGAAGTAAATGTATAACTCTCTATGAAGACGTTAAGTTCATTGAGCAATACATACCGAATCCTCCACAGCTTATTAGCACTGCTGCTATTGCTACTGTTGCTGCCTCTACTCCATTACTGCTTAATATTGTCAAACCTGTAGTAAAAAATTTAATAAAGAAATTGACTAAAAAAAAAGATAAGATAGAATAAAAATATTAGATCGGAGTTGTTATACCTAGAGAAAGACTAGGTCAGCCAACCTCTCTCTGATGCGGACTAAGCACCTTAGGCAAGTGCGAAGGAACCCTTCCGATCTAGCCTATTTTATTTTGTGAGTATGCGGTATAACTTGATTTGGTGGCGGTTGAACAACTACCCCTTCGCATAATTTTGCAAATCTGCTTTTAGGATCAAAATAAATTCCCTTTAACTTTAAATCTCCGCAATTTTTCAATCTTGCTATTTCATAGTTAAGCAACTTTGCATTTAGTTCTTGCTTCTGTAAATTTATTTGTGTGTTGGCTGCATCTAGACAAGAATCTTGAAACCTATTATCAAGTGGAATATTAAATGTTAGTGCAAATCCAAAGTTAAGTCCTAAAGAATCTTTATTACCACTATAGTTTTCTTGGTAATATAAAACATTTCCGGGATTATCTGGTACCCCATCATCATTGGCATCTGTAGGGTCATAGACAGGGGTATGATAAATATAATCTTGTGGTCTTTTTTGATTAAATGATGTAGTTACAAAAGGGCTTACTGTCATCTGTGGCCCAGAACATTTTATATTATTTCCATACATATTTTCTACCATTGGTCCACCTAAAACTTGCGTTGCAAAATTAGAAACAGAACCACTTGCTGAAGCAGAGGGAGCCGCAGTATTTGAGGTATTAGCAAAAACTGGACTCCCAAATAATAATGATACTACTGCGAGAATATTGTAGTTGTATCTGTTACGCTTGTGCTTTGAATTGTTCTTGTTATATCTGTTACTGATTCCATTCCGGGCGCTTGATAAACTTCTGTAAATTGAAAAGCATCTCCTTGGTTTGTTTGAGTCCAGTTGGGTCTTTGATCTAAATTTAATCCCTGCCATGTATGTGTAGTTCCGTTTATTGTTTCACTAACAGAAGTGGCTGCTGGTGTAATAGAAGAACCATCATGCTGTATACCTGACCCTGTAACTGAGTAAAGAAAACCAGAATTGTATTCTGTTGTTCGTATAGATTCTGTAATATTTGTTGTGGTCTCAGTTCGACTTGTGGATTGACCCTGCGTAAAATTAGGTATAACTGGCACAGCATAACAAGGAGTAGATATAACAAAGCCAAGAAGAAGTAACCTCCTCATTCGATAGTTAGATCAACAACAAACTGACCTGTCATTACTATACCTGTACCTGTGCCGGGTGTCAGTGTCATTGTATGGTTATCAATAGCTACTGCTGCTGTACCTACACTACCAGCACTTGTAGATGTAAGGTCACTGAAATTTGGTACAGTTCCTACTGTAACAGCACTGCCCGGTGTGGCATCTCCTTCTACATAAGATTGTGCAAAACTAAATGCTTCGCCTGCTGTTGCTTGGGTTGCAGAAGGAAAAGTTACTGCTGGCACACCATTGGTTACAGAACCAAAGCCACCTAATGTTGCTGCTGAGTTTGAATCTACTGTTGTTATATTATTACCGCTTATGCTGTAGCTTGACCCGATCTTGTCAGCGGTACTTGCAGCAGATAAAGATTCAAATTTTACACTAGAGGATATTGAATGGTTCATATCTGCAAATGCAGCAGACGGTAAAAATAGAAGTAATGCAAATAGTTTTTTCATTTGGCACTCACTTTGTTGTTTTTATTATCTATTGTAGTGTCTTTTTTCTTTTTTATCTGAAATCCTAGTGATGCAGTACTAGCTGAAAAAATCGAAGCTATGAATGTGGGGTCAAAATCTACGATCTTCTTGCCAGATGGCGGTTCATAGTATGAAAGGGATAAAAGTGTTGCCGACCACAAAAGTACGCAAACTTTTACAATGGTTTCGACTTTGCTTGGTTCTTGATCTTCCATATAAAAAAAAGCTGTTTGGGGGTATCTCTAAGCATTTGACCACTGCTTAACAAACAGCCATGTGCCAAATGTAGCATTTCTTGTTATGTTTGGAAAGTAACACATTTATTTAACATTATGTTAAAAATTCTAAGGCCAATCTTAATGACCTTTTTTACGACTACTGCTGTAAAGAGATTGGTTGTTGATTTATTAAGAGCAATTTGCAAACAAACAACTAACACTCTTGATGATAAGGCTGTTGACATTCTTGAAAAACAATTATTTCCAGCCAAATGAACCTTAAAAAATTTCTCAACATAGAGATAGAGGAGGCACCACCAGAGTTGCAACTATCTGTCGAGATGCGTTGCCGAGAAATTATGCAGAGTGAAGATTACGACAATATAAAAAGATACTGTACACATTTAGTAAGACACCAAATGCATCAAGATGTTTTTCTTGCCTCTATTCTTGGTAGGTTGGTAGAACTAGAAGCAGAAAATGTAGTTAAAAAAATTAGAGATAAACCAAACTTAGTTAAAAGATTTAAAAAAAGATTTTTTAAGTAACATATTTTTTTTCATAAGCTTGTAATTCTTTTTCTGTAAATTCTTTTACAGATTTTTTTTTATTAGTTTCGTCAACTTGGTAATTGAACTTTAAAACTGCTGTGCGTATATGCTCAACAACCCAGCGACCTTGCTCTGTTATTACTTGGGCTTTACCTCTTTCGTTTATAAAAACATAGTGGTCATAGCCTTTTAAATGATCGTCAAGCAACTCTTTTTCTAAGTTTGCAAGACGCATTTGTTTTAACCTTCTTAATTTTAAAGAATCACTCATTTGTTAGCACCTTCTGAAAAATCTTTTACAAATACTTTTTTCATTTTTTGCCAATTAGCTTTTATTAAATTATTAGAAAAGTTATTGCCAGAAATGGTTTCGCATTCTTTTTCAGAAAATTCATAGTTCAGAAAAAAATCTTCCCAATCAATATAAATAGCTTTATTTGCTACTGCACAAGCATATTCATCTGCCGTATTTATGTTTGTAAAATCATAGCAACGCAGTATGCTTACATACAAAATTTTTGTATTTTTGCCATATTGTATGGTTACACATTTAAACTTAGCACCATCAAAAGAACGAATAACTGTTTTACCCATTAAATCGTCATAATCAATAGCAAGTTTGCGTCTTTTTTTAAAAAATTCAATCATTTTAATCTTACCCCCTTACCAGTTAATCTTCGCATAAAAGCTGCAAAGCCTTCTGCTACTGCCAATGTTTCTTTCTCTGTAAAGTGCAGAGGTAATCTAAGGTCAAATACATTGTCTAAAATAGATTTTGTATATTTACAAATGTCCTCATACCTAATTGTATAAGGTAAAAATCGCCAATTCCAAAATAATCTTGCATTTGTATTATTAGTTCCACCTAACCAAGATATTGGAATATTTTGGCCATTACAAAGATGTAAAAGGCTTTTTTTACATGCTTCATCTAAGTCAATTTGCATTTGAATAGAATCACGCACAGGTCTATTCATAGCTGTATAACCAGCAAGAACACCCTCTGGAATTAAATTTTCTAATCTTGTTGGGTCAATTAAATATTGATCAGATAATGGAAAAGTTATTTCCTTAAATTCTTTCATTTTTTCTTTAAACAACATATAGTTTTTGTTTGTTTGTACAATAGTATTTTCAATTCTTTGTAATTGTGGTCTTGCAATAGCTGCACTTAAATTATTTAAACGACAATTGAAAACTGGTA
>VTLG01013557.1_pt1 | contig 13765 bp, 16 predicted proteins | sample 4694571 | NCBI WGS metagenome assembly VTLG01 (sample SAMN12604809, study PRJNA352737) | marine metagenome | biome: ENVO:00000447; feature: ENVO:00000209|ENVO:00000569|ENVO:01000036; material: ENVO:00002151; isolation source: viral sequences binned using virsorter ...
CAATCATATATTTGCCAGATTCGGGTGAATTTTTTTCTGTTTTCTTATCAGTATTTATGTTAGGAAACTGAAGGTCTAATACATCACCTGCTCTCAATGATACATTCATAGGTACTGTGATATCAATCATTTGTGAAAAAAGAGCAGAGTATCTTGCACTTGATTGTGCTTGAAATTCTGCTTGTTTTTGTGGTGTGAGAGTGTCTACACCATCTGCATCAGGATTTGTAGTTCCTTGATCTAGAGTTGATAACATAATTCTAGAATAAGGACCATCATAAATTGGAACTTCTTCGTTTGCTTTGACAATATGTTTATTGTAATTGAAATTATGAAAAGTTACTTTTCTTGTAAGAACGTCGTAATACCAATTAGCTGTGCTGTAAGTTCCACTTCTCAATTTTTTTATAATATCATGACTCTCCCTAAATTTGGGTTCAGATGCTAACATAAAATTATTTTCAATATCTAATCCACCTTTGAATGGTGTCATATTATAAGTCTCAACAGGTTCACCATTAAATATAGAATCGATACTCCTGAAGTTATATCCATCTTGTGATTCCCAAAATAAGAATCCAGCACTTCCTTCGTCTCCTTCTTTTGCTCCATCTGCTCTAAAAATTGATTTTCTACAAAGATCTGCTATCAATTTGAATGGTCTTCTGTAATTACCATAAAATTCAAGTGTATTTGATGTTGTATCTACAGAGAATAATTGTTCTTTCAGAATTTCACTCATGATTTCACTTACTGATGCTGTAATAGATCCAGTATATTTCTTTGTCACTCTGGTTGTGTGATTAGATAATGCACCTATTGTCTCGCATACTAAAGTATAGACTTCTCTTTTTTGATCTATTAAATGTCCAACTATATTTGTTACTATAAGTTCTAATTCAATTTGATCCTCTTGACTTGGATGTTCCAACTTCAAACTTACCTCAGACCCACTTCTTACTGGTGCTTGATTTATGATACCAAAAGGGTCTACTACAGTTATCTCTACATGGATTGAGGGATCAATCACATCCTCATAATATTTTATAAATCCTACTTGACCTATTAAATTTACATAGTCACCTCCTCTCTCCCCACGAGGAAAAAGAAAGAAATCTTTTATCTTATGACCTTTTGTCCAGATGACTTGTTTATTCATACTGTCATCAGTGCTGTTATCTCAGCATATTTAGTTGCATTATCAAAGGTATTTTTATTAGATACACTTCTTACAATGGTATCACCACCTTGAATTATAACAGGTGGTTGTTCTTGAGAATTATCTTGATTTATAAGAAATATATTATTTGTGGGTGCAAGAGCGATATCAGTTGAACCTTCACCTTGAACTTCTGATATATTTGGAGGATTGATATTTTCACCTTTATTGACATCTAACTTTCTGAATAGATTTTTTTGATAAAACCTTTTCTTCTTTGGGTTTATAGTTTTATTCGCTTTATTATTGAGTCTTTCAATCAATTTCAAAGTTTTTTCAAGTTCACCAGGTTTTGGTTTGATCAATGTGTTTTCAACTTTGTCAGAGAAGGTGACTTTTTGTTGATTCTTTAATACTTTTCTCCCTTTTATTTTAGTTCTTCCCTTTGTAACCTTGAATTTAGGAACTTCTTTCTTGATGAACGTTCCCATACTATTCAAAATTTTCTCTGCTTGTGCTTGAAGACCCTTCTGAGACACTTTAGGTATCTCTTTGCCAGGTGTTAGAAATTTAGTTTTTGATAGTAGTCTGAATAATCTTGTGCTCTTTATCAATGCAGTCAACTTGACTGATAATGGTGCAGTGGTTACTATGTCTGAAGGATCTGATGGCACAAGAAGAAATATAGTACCTGCAATAGCAGCATATTTGGCAAGTTCTTCACCAATCAATCTTGCTCTACTTTTTTGAGTTACTTCTCCACCAAAAACATCTTTTGGGAAAATTTTTCTAATTATCGGAGGTCTATTATCATCATCTTTTCTTGGAATCATATCATCAAACGAAGTTCTCTCATCAAGTTTATTCAATACTCTATCCAAATCATCTAAAGCATCTGAAAATAGTGTTTTTTGAGTAGCAAGTAAAGTCCTTTGTATTTCAAATTGTCTTCTTCTATCTGCACCAGAGAACATGTCTGCTATTCTACCACCTGCTAGTCCTCCAATAATACTACCACCAATACCACCCACAACAGTGCCAATAGGTCCTCCAATTGCAGTTCCAATAAGAGCACCTGCTTTTCCACCTGCAAGTGCACCTGCAAGACCACCACCTGCACCTAGACCTGCTTGTAAATTTGTCTGACCTTCTGCTCTTCTACCCACAAAATCTAATCCTGTTCCTAATACAGCAAGAGGACCTATTCTACCCAACCTTCCTAATCTACCCACCCTAGATACAGGTGTGGTGACCCTTGGTATCTTGGGTGTTCTACGTAATAATCTTCTTCCTATTAGACCTCCACCTATAACCCCAAGTGTCCCGTATCCTCTTCTACTCTTTCGTTCTTCTATACTGCTGTTGTATAGTGCTTTTAGTGTACGATCTCTTTGTTCTACGAGTTTCTTTTTGACTCGAAGTGATCTTGCAAAAAGTTGACCTTCTATTCTAGTGCTGTTACGTAATTCTGTAGATAAGAATCTCGATGCTCTTCGTGTTATATTAGATGTAAGATTTACTTTTCTCTCTATCATGAGAAGGCACCATAACTTCTAAGTGATGATGCAGCATCGAATTTATCTACTGCTCCACCACTTGAATTGAATTTTGTAGTGACAAAAACAGTGCTAGTTTTTGCAGAAACACCAGAGAAACCTGAACTTGATTGAGGTGTAGATTCATTTTGACTCAAATCTACAACATTAGTAGTACCAGGTGATGTGGTTGTTTTGGGTTTGGTTATCTCAGATTTGATTTCACCAACATCAAGTTGTGCTAGTGCATCAACTAAATCTATGTTTGGTTCAATAGTTTCTGTGATCTCGTCACCAAAGAAATTTTGATTTTCAGTGACAAATCTAGCAGCAACATCTACATTTTCATTCTTTATTACATCACCTTCTTTGGTTGTTTCATTGATTTCCATACTGATGAGATCATTTTCTTTATCAACTTCTTGTTCAAGTTTGTCTACAGATTCACCATCTTTCTTCGTTGGATTACGGAATACGTCAAAGAAATCCCACCATTGATTTTTTCCTACCTTCATTTCATTCTTATTTCTTATAATATCAAGAAAATCGAATGCTTGATTTGTTGTTTTTTCTCTTGGTAAATTTTTATCTATATCTATTGCTTGCTGTTCTTCTAATGGTATAACATTTCTGCTTTCTTGTTTTTCTTTATCTACTTTCATATTGTCTAATATACCTTCAAATCTTGATAGTTGTGACCTGAATCTAGTTACATCTGGTTTATTGATGATTTCACGTCCACCAATAGTTTTTCTTGCAAATTCTTGTCTTCTTTTGTCTCCTGTTTGTTGACTTTTTGCTAATGATGGAATAATCAAACTAGCAGCAAGTGCAGCAGTAATCAATAGTGGATTTTTTAGTCTAGATGCTCCTCTTACGTTTTGTGTTATACCTGCTGTAGGGTTTTGTTTACCTATCAAACCTTTCAAGGCAAGTGTCTTGACAACTCCACCTGATATTGTCTCTATTATCTCAGGTGCCATAAGTAAAGATGCAATACCTGCACTCCCCAATGCACCACCTATATTACCACTAGCAAATTGAGCTGCTCCCACCCCTGCTGTAACACCTGCTAATTTTTGCCTTGTTCCTAATAATACTTTGGAATTTATACCTTCTAAGTTTTCAGAATCTTTTTTAAGTATTTTTGCTTCTTCTCTATAAAATCTTTGTTTGAGTCTAATATCACTTCTTATCTGTTTTCTCATCTCTCGAAAATTACCACTTATACCATCTAATTGTGAGATGACTCTACCAAGAGATGTTATTTTTGGTTTTTCTAACTGTTGTGATGCTTCTGTTGCTCTCTGCAATAACCTGTCAATACCGCCACCCATCCTACGACCTATAGGAATCATAGGAGATTGTGGTTGTATCTGTCTACCAGGTGTCTGCATTAGCGTTTTGTGCTTGTTGTGCCTCTAATTTCTGCTTCTCAAGATACTTTACAAGGTATTTGACGTAAACCTCTTTTTCCCAAGGTATCATGTTTTCAATATCACTTAGTGACCAGTTATGATGTTGCATCAAGGAGAAATTAGTCTCCATAGATGAATCAATACTGGTATGATATAGCATTATGCGAAAAAATTTGATAAACCCTCAATTAGGACTTCAGAATCTTTTTTAGTTTTTGGATTGTGGACTGTTCCTTTGTATTGTAACTTTGGCATAGTTGCAAAAAAGTCCTCTATCATAGAAAATTGTTTAGAATTCAATTGCTCAATAAATTTCATGAGTTCCTTCTTGCTACAATCCTCTGCACTCCATGCCTCATCTGTTGTAAAGATAGTGTCAATACAATCAACAACAGCATCAAAAGCTCTGTCAATTCTATCAGCACTGCTCAATTCACCTGCAATGAAGTTATTATCCAAAAATTGTTGCATTGATGGATACTTCATCTTGATGTTGACATCACCTTCAAGTTTTATCATGTCAGTGTGTGTATCAGGAACGTCAAGTTTTATATCTGATAACTTGATTGTAAGAGGAACTTTAGTCTTTTTATCATCCTGACATGTAACCAGTAGATCGACTGATTCACCAATCGATTTACCTCTAATATTCAAAAACAAATATTCTAATTCAAAACTCGGTAGTTTCTCTACATCAACACCACGAGTCAAAATACATGATTTTAGTACACTTTTGAGTGTAGCACTGATGTCAGCATCAGATCCATTTTCTAGAGCAATAAGTAAAACTTTCTCTTCTTTCACAAGAAAAGGTCTATATTTTACTTTCTTACCTGTAATTAGTTGCAATTCAAATGTTGGAGCAACAACCTTTGGTAAAGGCATAATAATAATATTCAGTAACTTTATTTAGTACCCTATTTAGGAGATAATTGGAATATCTCTCTTATTAGTAGAACCAGAGTCGGATTCCCTTAGTATAGCACCTTTTCTTGATGTTCTATCAATGAAATATTGTTCATATCTAAATGTTATTGTAGTTTTTATCAATTCTGCATTACCATATGCAAGAGGAGCAGCAACAATACTAGATGGAAATGCTCTCAACAAGTGATAAGTTATACTACTCGGTAATTGATTATTGAACCTACTTGTCTTGTTTAGTTTAGAAAATTCATCATTTACGTCTTTACTAAACGCTGTTATTTGCATATCACATTTGTAGGTGTCTGGATATTTCATTCTTCTGTAAGCTGCTGGTGCTGATCTATCACCAGTATTTTCACCATAACCAGTATATGTTCTAGTTGGTGAAATAAATTCCATCCATGCATTGAACACATCATTAGTATAGTAATCTGTTTGTGAGTAAAATGTTAGTATAACATCTGGAAATTCTCTGTAAGTTGCATATTTTTGTGTTATACCTTGTCTAAGTCCCTGTACTTGTGCAGTTCTTATGTCAGAACCAGGTAAAATTGCTTCAGAACAAAATAATGCTAGATAATCGCCAGGATCAAAACTTGAATCAGAACCACCATTCTGATCATAAAATCCATGTGAGTTGATAAATCCCTTCAACGTTGGTTGATTAGACTCATTTAGGTCTGTATTACCAGTATTAAAGTTTATATGTACGTCATAATTATTATTTAAAGCTGGAGTAATATTACCGAACTTCGTCGAGGTATCTGCCAATTCTACGGTTGGTAAATAAAATCTTCCTGATCTAAATGCTTCTGACCTCTTTGCCATCTAAATATATGATGATTACATACTATGTATGTCATATAAAGGCAAGTTTAGACCCAAAAACCATAAAAAGTATAAAGGTGACTTTCGAGAAGTCGTCTATAGGTCTTCATGGGAACTAAAATTCATGCAGTATTGTGATACTAATAAGAGTATAGTGAAGTGGTCATCAGAAGAAATAGTAATACCATACAGATCACCTGTAGATAATAGAATTCATAGATACTTTCCTGATTTCTATGTAAAATACAAAGATGTAAAGGGCAAATACCAAGAAAAAGTGATAGAAATCAAACCTGCAAAACAGGTTGTAGAACCAAAAATGCAAAAAAGAAAGACAAAAAAATATGTTGCAGAAGTATTTGAGTATGCCAAAAACCAAGCGAAGTGGGAAGCAGCAGAGGATTTTTGTAAGGATCGCAAGTGGCAATTTCAAATACTAACGGAGAAAGAACTTGGAATATAGTAATGTTTTTCCTACATCAACATTAGTTGGTAGTCCCTCACCAGGTAAGGTGATGATATTTCAATATACAGCAAAAACTCGTGAGAAACTCCCTTTCTACGATAGAAACCCCTTATGTTATATTGTTGCTATTGACGGTAGATACTTTTATGGCGTGAACTTACACTATACGCAACCTCGCAATAGAAAAGCAATTTTGAGTTTTATTGACCAAGGTGGTGATTTTAGCAAGTTAGCTGGATATAATAAATACCTAAAGTCTTACGTACAAGCACCATTTCTTGATTTAAGCACAAGTGATATGGAAAAAGCAGCAGAGATGGGTTTAGAAGATTTCGTCAAGACAATAGGAGGTAGAGACATCTCCACATCACCTTTCCTTCCAAGTTTTTACAAATAATGACGTGTATATCACCACTACCAACTACTCAGACATGCACTAGAAGCACAACCGTTACGGTAAATGGTACAGAGGTAAAAATGCATGTAGATATATCTCTTGATGGTAATACAGGAGTTCCTACATTTACACAGAACAAAGGTGGATGGCACTGGGTTCCTGTATTCCCAATGTTTTTACAATATGCCAAAACTGACACTGTAAAATTAGATGATGATTTAGCAAATGCAATTCAAAATGATACAACAGGTGTAGTAAAAGATGCATACGATGAAGTTATATCATCTGTAAAAGAAGATATTGAAGCAGAGGGTGGAGATGTAGATGTTTTTGAACAAAGAATTATAGAGAATACAAGTGGAGGAGAAGAAATTACAGATGGTCTGGAAAATCAAAATTTAGATATTGATGATGAAATAAGTGGTGACGGAGAAGGTGATGACGCTAATGATGAACCTGAACCAATAGAAGCTCCGAATTTTGTACCATCAGTACCGTTAGTTTACCCTACAGACATGTTTCATGGAGACGGTACGGAGTCACAAGATTATATATTTTTTGAACAATTTAGTTATTCTCCCCCAAATCCAATGGAAGGTCAAATGTTGACTGATCATGGTATGATTATGGAGCAGCAAGGGGACACAAAGATCAATAGTGTACCAAATGTGCTTAATTTTGGTGTTAGAAGAGAAAGTAATATACGTACAGATAGCAATAATATAAAAGAAACCCAAGGAACATGCACTTTACCAATACCAAACAAATTAGGTGTCAGTAATGGTGTGAGTTGGGGAGAAGCAAGAGCAAACGCAATAGAACTTGCTGGTTTTGGTGCTGCAAATAGTACAATAAGAGACCAACTTCAAAATCTTAATATCGGTGATTTATTAAGAAAAGGTATCAAAGGTGGTGGTGACACATTCAACGAACTGAAAGAACAAGTTCAAAACCCTGACCCCGCAAATCCAGATGCAGGTTCAATTATAAGTGCAACTTTAGCAAAAGCTGTGTTAGCTCAATTAAACATAAATGTGGATATTGATCAATTTATAACTAGGCAGACAGGTGCTGCACTAAATCCTAACTTAGAATTGTTGTTTGGAGGACCTCAACTTAGATCATTCTCCTTCAATTTTGATTTTGCTCCAAATAATGCAAAAGAAGCAGATGTAGTTAGACAAATACAAAGATGGTTTAGGCAAGGTATGTTACCAACAAGACGTGGTGTTACTGGAACTAGAGCGAGTTCTTTATTTCTTGGATCTCCTAATATTTTTAGAATTTCTTATAGGAATAGAGGTAGAAGAATAAAAAGTTTAAATCTAATCAAAATATGTGCACTCACCTCATGTCAAATTGATTTCACACCTGATGGTACATATCAAAGTTATGAAGACACTTCAGCATTCTCACAACCAGTAAGAAGCACAATGGGTGTAACATTCAATGAATTGACACCTATATTCAGAGATGATTATTCAGAACCAAAAGAAGGTTTTTCCAGAGATCCAAGTTTATTAGATCTTGGTCCAAATATTACTGGCAACAATGCAATCTCAAACACAGACATAGGATTCTAATGGCATATTTCGATTTATTCCCAAATGTTGAATTACCATCTTACTCTGAAAAGAGAAGTTCAAGTTATGATACCATAATTGTAAAAAACCTTTTTAAAAGAGGAAAAGTCCGTGAGGACTTTTTTCAGAATGTCGCTGCATTCAATAAATTTATGGTTGAAGGTGATGACAGACCAGATAATGTCGCTTACCAACTTTATGAAGATGATCAATTAGATTGGGTAGTTCTTCTTTCTAATAATATAATAAATGTTAGAGATGAGTGGCCAATGAGTCAATATGACTTTCAAAGATATATTGACAATAAGTACGATCCTGTGCAATTAGGTCAAATACATCATTATGAGACAAAAGAGATAAGATTACCAGATGGTGTATTAGCTCTACAGGCAGGTTTAGAAGTAGATGCTAATTTTACCTTCTCTTACTCATATGAGAGCACAGATTATAATATCAATGATGTTATTTCTATTTCTAATTTAGAATATGAAATTAAGAAAAATGATGATAAAAGATCAATATATGTAATAAGACCAGAATATGTAAATATCATTATAAGTGATATGAGAGAAATTATGAAATATGAAGACAGCTCTCAATATATTTCAAGAAAACTCAAAAAAGGCGATAATTTGCGAATTGTAGAACCTCGCTAAAAAACTTAAGGGGCAAAAAATGCCCTGAATTTTTTTTGCCCTTTTTTTGAAATCAAGGGTCGTTTTTGCCTACAGGTAATGCACTCCAATATGATATGCAATAGATACTCTGTCCTCAAGTGATCTGTTCACATCTACGTAATGTATGAGGTTGCTGTTGAAGAATAGTCCTCTATTTGTCTGAGGTGTGAAGTACATAGCATTATAGTCTCTCTTCGCTATGGTGCATGTATTGATGAACTTATTAGGGTATGGGTTCATGACAACAAGATCACCTGAGTTTTCGTTTGCTTTCAACCAGAAGGCACCACTAAACTCACCCACAGTATGATGATGCATGGTGTTTGATGCACCAGTAGGGTTTATATTACAAAATAATTTGTTGAAGTTGACCCAATAGGGTTCTTCTATCATATAGTGCTTGATATATTTTCTGAACTCTCTTAGAATTACTTCTTTGATAGGGTGGTCTATGTCCTTCTGCCAACCACCATAGTTTGAGTTGCCATCTGACTCAGGGCAGATCTTCTGTAGGTCATACACATAAGATAAACAAGAGTCTACGACAGATTGATCTCCATCGTAGACTCCGATTGTCTCTTCAAATGAGACGTATTCCATTACTCTTCTGCTAGACGCTGAAAGTATGATAGGGCATCATCATCATCAGTAGTTGTAGCACTTGCGGAGAGTGTTGCACTTGCAGTTACAGGTGTTGGTGGTACAGTTACAATCTCCTCCTCTTCAGTTGCAACTTCTGCTGCTACTGGTGGACGTGATGTGTTCAACACACTGTTCAATCTCTTCTCAAGATCTGCGTATGATTTGAACTGATCAGCAGCAGTGAATTCCTCTAAAGAATACTGCTTCTTCCACAATGCTTCGAGAGCATCGTCATCATCAAGGAGTGCACTGGTAGCAGAGAACTCAGATGAATCGTAGTTACGATAACCTGCAACGTTCTTTGCTTTCAACTTGAAGTTAGCACCCTTCCAGAAATCAAATGGATCGATTGCTTCCTCGTCCTCAAACTCAGGTTGCATTGCTGCTGTGAGTTTGTCAAAGATTTTCTTACCAAATTTGTATAAGAATACTTTGCCTTCGTTCTCTGGGTTAGTAGGATCTTTCACAACATAGATGTTACTAATGTATGTGAGTTTCCTCTTCTGCTTACGTGCAAGGTCTTTGTCTGCATCGTTGCCACTGTTCCATAGCAAACGATTGTACTCAGATACTGGATCTTTACCACCAAGAGTAGTAAGACTGTTCTCTATGTACCAACCACCAGGTCCTTGGAAAGCATGTGACCATACCTTTGCCCATGGTAGTTCTTCTCCGTCAGGTGCAGGTAAGAAACGGATGACAGCATAACCGTTACCTGCTTTATCGACCTCTAGTTTCCATAGTCTGTCGTCGGCACCGCTTGTGCCTTTGCTGTTCATTTTCTCTATCTCTGTGGTCAACTTGGATGTCAAGCTGCCTAGGCGAGATTGTTTTTTTAGATTTGCAAATGTCATAAATTTGACTCGTAGTATTCGTCGTATTGAATAGATTGGTGGATTAACACCTTGCATACGCAAGTTTAGTATAGTATACTATTTATCTGTTGTCAACCATGAGATCACATCCTCTGCAATGATTTCATGACCTTCTTCATTGGGGTGTCCTCGATGTGCTTTTGGTATGAAATTATCTTTTGTCCTCAACACTTTACCCATCAATTTTTTAGGTTTTTCCTTGACCGCATACAATTTATCGACAGGGACACTGATGTTGATTCCATTCAAGTAATGAAGATCTAAACCTATTATAATGTGTGGTTTATTTTCAAGTAAACCTCTGATAATAGTATAGTGCATCAATTGCTCTGAGTCTGCTTGCTTCTCTGTAAAAATATATTTTGCATAATCAATCAAAGTATCATGAACAGGGTTATTATTTTTTTGTTTCATATGCAATGCATTTGGACTTGCTCCTACCCAATCTCCATTAGGTGAGAAATATTCAAACCTTATCCTAGATGGCATCTCTATTACAAACATATCATACTGTGATAGATCATGATTTATTAAATTTCTTACCACTCTTTGACATCCTCCACCTCTCTTGGCAATATTATATTCCTCTGCATTGAAATGATCACATACTATCTTACTGTAACGAGATTTATTTGGATCTAATAGCTCTGCTCCCCAAGTGTGAGAGCAACCATCAAAGTAAATTTTCATTTATTATATCACTCGCTATCTTATGATGTCCAAACTCACTTGGATGACCTCCCTTTGCCCTTGGTAAATCTTTATTGTAAGAAAAATTGAGAGGTAATTTATCTGAGTTATCAATACCTATGATGACATGTGGTTTGTGTTCTATCAATCCTTTGATAACTGTATAATTTATGAGTTGATTTGAGTCAGCAAGTTCTTCTGAGTGTACCAAAGTATAATAATCATGCCATGTCTGCTTGATTTCTTTTGGTATACTATCATTTCCTTTGAACTGTGCTTTGGATATGTACCAATTTACTTTCTTCCACCCATTATAATAATATTCTGTTCTATATTTTCCAGTCATCTGTATCACAAACATATCATACTGTGTAAGATCATGTTCTAATAAATTTCTAACCATTCTTTTATCAGATCCACCTCTCTCTGCTATATTATACTCTTCAGCACCATAATGATTACATATTATATTACTATATCTGGAGTCCAAATCAGACAACTCAGACCCCCATGTATGTGAGCACCCATCAAAATATATCTTCATGAGAACCACTCTATAATATCATCGGCAATATATCTATGCCCTTCCACAGTGGGGTGTCCTCCTTGATATCTAGGTATACATTTCTTGGTTTTCGATCTTATAATTTTACCATTCAATCTTTTTGGATCACCATACTCGTATCTTATATCAACTGGTGCTGATATACTATTACCTATGAACAATGAGTTATTAAAAAATTCAACACCAATAATTACATGAGGTTTATCTTTCAACAAAATTTTCATGAGTGTATAATAAATTAGTTGGTTTGATGTACCTAATTCATCAGTATATACATGCTTTAGATAATTTTCCCAGATGTTTGACACTTTTATTCTGTCTTCATCATCTTTATGTTTGTCTTTCAATGCATGTCTTAGTATCTTCCATCTTTTATCTCTTTCACACCAATATTCACTCCTTGATTTTTGAGTGAGTTGTATCACAAACATATCATATTGTGAAAGATCATGCTCTAATAAATTTCTTGCCATTCTTCTGTCACTACCAGATACCTTACCAATATTATATTCCTCTGCATTGAAGTGATTGCATACTAATTTACTAAACCTTGTGTTTAGTGGATCTTTTAGTTCTAAACCTGCAGTGTTGGAACAACCATCAAAATATATCTTCATGAAAACCACCTTATAATATCATCAGCAATATATCTATGCCCATCTTCATTGGGATGAGAATATGGTTTGCGTGGTATTTTTTTTGGATTCTCGGTGTTCAAATATCTACCCATAAACTTTTTAGGTTCACCATAACTGTACCTTATATCTAATGGAACTGGTATTGAATCTTTACTATCAGTTGAGAAACTATAATCCCATGGAAAATCGAGTCCTATAATTACATGTGGTTTATCTTTCAATAAAGTTCTAACCAAAGTATAATATATCATTGCATCTAAATCACCCAACTCAGTAGTATAAATGTATTTGTGATAGTTTACCCAAAGTTTTTTATATTTTATGTCTTGTTTGTTCCTTTGTATTTTTCTCCACTTTTTATTTTCTTCATCATACCACTCACCTCTTACCTTATGTGTAAATTGTATCACAAACATATCATAGTCAGATAGGTTGTGTTCTAATAAATTTCTCGCTATCCTTCTGTTATTTCCACCTTGTAGAGATATATTATACTCCTCTGCATTGAAGTGATCACATACTAACCTACTATATCTTGACTTTAGATTATCTTGTAGTTCTGCACCCCAAGTATTAGAGCATCCATCAAAGTATATTTTCATAATATTTTGGGTCAACATCAAGAAGATACATGGGATATCTTGAATCAATTATAAGATCAGGTTGGACAAAGAAAATTGATAAAACTATCCTCTCTTCATGACTCATGTAACTATGCCATGTCTTGTTAGGTATACTATTATGGACAAATAATTTATTGGGTTTCCATTCAACTTCAACTTGTCTTGTGCTCTTTTGATCAGCAGGGTTATGATCTCCATCATCATTACGACTTGGATTGTCTTGCAATACTGTGCCAACCTCATGCTCTGGATAGATGTAGTATGTGCATGTGTTTATCCTAGATTTATTATCAATATGAATAGGGTATCTAAAATTTTTAGGGGTAATCGCCCAGTGTATAATCTTCTTTAGTTCACCTGTAAATCCTCTGTGTTCTGGTAACATAGAGAAAAATTGATTTGTCTCTGGTACTATATCTTCCTCTACATATCTAACATACTTTCTTCTTGATGAGTACTCTTTGTGTGTAGTGTAGAAAGTATTTGATCCTACCTTTTTGAACTGTTCGTACTCAATCATGGCAAGTTTTTTTATCTCATCAAACCTATCTGGTGGTAAAAAATCTTCTACCTCTAGGTGATACCATGGATCATAGACACAATTTATTTTCATATATCTCCCTCATCAAGACCATAATAATGTAATCCCTCATTACCATTTTGTGCAATCACATCCATCCTTTTATCATCCTCATCCCATGTCTCTTCACTCTTAGACTTGTATTGCCACTCAGTAGTGTGA
>VTLG01004790.1_pt1 | contig 13762 bp, 21 predicted proteins | sample 4694571 | NCBI WGS metagenome assembly VTLG01 (sample SAMN12604809, study PRJNA352737) | marine metagenome | biome: ENVO:00000447; feature: ENVO:00000209|ENVO:00000569|ENVO:01000036; material: ENVO:00002151; isolation source: viral sequences binned using virsorter ...
ATTGTTGGCTGGGAACCTGCTACAAACCAGTATCGCAACATCAGCATTGAAACGTTGCAATGGGTTAAGTGTCGTGGTGCAGTTGTTAACTTAATGGCTGACCAAGATATGCATATAACAAAAGAAGTAGCTTGAAAGGAAATACGCTGTGAACGAGGCAGATTTTAAGAAAGCTAACAAGGTTGTAACTAACAGCCTTGAAAAAGTAACAAAGCAAGTATACAAGTTGTTAGAGGAACAGGACGATAAACATAAGATGTTTGTCATGGAAGGTGCGCTACATGCAGTGATACATATACTGGAGCATGAGGCTCCTAGCGGTTTGTATTCTACACAGTTTATTGTTGGTGCATTAAACGATGTATTGTTAGCCAGCATCCGTCGAGATGTGGAAGAGGATAACGAGATAGAAGCGTCCTCACCTGACGACAGTGAAATGATCCATTGAAGGAGAACAGAAGATGGTATATGTTCCAAAGGGAATGACAACGAAGAAATTGCGAGATTGTCTTGTAGAAGACATGAAAATGTTACAGGATGGTAGGTGGGAGCCAGAACCTAATGATGATTCCATTGAGGTTCACATAGATCTAATTGAAGAACTCTATAGGAGAACAAAGTGACTAGCGCAATTACATACTTTATCACCGCTTTTGTTATTACAACCAACACGCCTAACTCTGGATGGATACAGTACACGCAAGCTTTTGACGACAGGAAAGCCTGTAGGCATATTGTCAAGCAGACTAAAGACAGTCTGACGTTGGAGATAGCAAAGCACTTTGGAAAGAAACTTGTCAGCATTGAAACGTTTGATTGCATGACAAGAGAAGAAGCCATGCGGCGTAACACCAAGATAGGACATTAAATGACGTACACTATGGGGTTAAAGCCAGCGGTTAAAAGCAAGCTAAAAGACATTGTTAGCAAGCTAAAGCATATCGAGTACCTGTGTGAGGAGGTAAGATGGCAAGTAGAAGAAGTGAAAGAGGAGGTGGATAAGCTATGACTTGGGAAGATAATGCGCTGGGAACAGGATACGCTAGAGAGGTTGTCATCTTGGAGAAGAATGTCAGAGACTTGCAGAAGCAGCTAAACCAAGCACATAAGCGAATTAAAACATTGGTTGATCAGAACACAAGAAAGAATGTCAGCTTGAAAGCTATCAATGAAATTGTCAGAAAAGAAACAGAAGCAGACATTGATGGTATTGTCAGCCTTTAACCAATGGAAGTAATATTGTCAGCTAAAGAGAAATTGTCAGCCTGTAACATTTGTCAGGGTGAGGCAGATCTTGAGAACGAGGGCGGCATCCAAGGTTATATCGGCATCATTCCTTTTACGCTGTGTGTTTGGTGTTATGCTGGAATGACTGACATGGTAGAATCCATGTGTGAGAATTGTCAGCAGCAAGATTGTCAGCCATGAAAACAATAGTCCATGTTAATCAACACATCATTAAACGCAACGGCAAGACAGGAGAACGAAACCCCGTCATCACAGTAAAGACGTACCGTTCCAATGAGTACGCTAACGAGGTTCTTATAACGGGAGGCTGCAAGGTTATCTACAGCCCTGACAAGCCACTGTCTTGCGGTGCAAAGGTTTGGATAGAGACAACGGAAGACGTTAATATTATAAGCTAACGTTGCAATAATAATAGTTGACAGTGCTTTTTGTGTATGGCAGATTGGTTTTTGAAAGGAAAAACAATGAACACAATCGAAGGCATTACATACGGTGACAGAGGCGAAAGCCGCCGTATCATTAGTTATGTAAAGAACGGTAAAGGAACCATTTACCATTGCGGTGCTACCAATACATATTGGCGCACCTTAAAAGCCGCTAAGAACCTTGCACCGCATAGTCAATACATAAGGAACCCACGTTATGTCTAGGCGCAGTAAAAATACTAAAAGGTTGCAACAAGCCAACAAGCGGCGAAAGTATACCTACGATAGAAACAATTCTAGACCATCACCTGATGTACCACATAAGGTTGTATCCCGTAAATGCCTTATGTGTAGCATTACATTTCAATCCAACCATGTCGGACACCGTATTTGCTCAGAGTGCAAGACGTCATCCGCATGGATACAACCTCATATGGGAGCATAAGAATGCTACACGTTAGTAAACCCGATGGTAAACTAAAAGGTATTAGGGCAATAGGAACTAATACGTTAAACAACACATTCTGTCTCAAGATGCACAATATGCAGGATGACAAGGTTATATGTACCAAGTGCTATAGTTGGGGTATGTTACAAGGTTTTAGAAAGAATGTAGCAAAGGCACTGCAACGTAACAGTGAAGTAATGGCTAAGACCTTGCTACAATACAAGGATGTTCCAGTTATTAAGGATGACATATTTCGCTTTCAACATCATGGCGAACTTATTAACATGAAGCATTTTAAAAATTTTGTAAATATAGCACGTAAGAACCCAGACTGTACTTTTTCATTGTGGACAAAACGTAAAGATATAGTGGCAAATTATGTCTTTGAATGGAATTATTGGTTAGATAAGATGGTAGATGATAAAGAAACTTATAAAAATTATATAAGAACCTATGCGTGGCAAGAACAAGTAGGCATACCGTCTAATCTTATACTGGTATATTCCAATCCACGAATTGACAAGGTTATAACAAAACCACCAAAGAACTTTCACAAGGTGTTCAACAATGTATCACCCGACAATCACACAAGAAAGCAAAACTGCACAGGCCAGAAGTGCAGGGATTGCTGGTTGTGTTACAGCAAATACAGTGGGTGCAACGTTATAATAGAAGGAGTTAAGAATCGTGGTTGATTTACAAGATGTAGATATAAGTCTAGGTAATGTTGTTAATGTATTAAATGACGTTGGCGCAATGACGTGGAAATATGAGGGACAAGAGGATGCCGCAGAAGTTGTGTTGCATCAAATTGTCAGAGCTTTACTGCAAGATATTCCACTGTCACCCGAAACCAAAGCCGCTACTTTGTCAGGTTTAGGATACAGTCAAAATGCCTTTGATTGAATTTGTCAAATTGTTTATCGGGTTTGGTGTTTTGGCACTGGGCATATATTTAATTATTTTAACTGCGAGCTAACATGTTAAAAAAACAGATTGATATTCAGCAAAGAGCTTATGATGGTAAGTTTATTGTGTGGGAGCAGAAGTGGCCTTATGTTGTACTTGGTTACACTGACAAGCATGGTACGTTGCATCCTAATCTAACAGACTCAGAGGAAGATCATAAGTTTGTAGAGAATGACAGTGTTGCAAAGTACTGGTGCAAGATGTGGGTGCCAGTAATAGTAGCACATAATAAGGCAGCAGCCACCAAGTATTGCAGGTCAAGGTTCGGACGTAATTGTTTCAAAGAGAATGACGAGGTTGCAATAGCATTTACATGAAAGTAACAAAATGGAAGATTACAAGAGATTGTATGACGTGCAACGGTGCTGGTGTTCTAGGGATAGAGTATTATACTGTAGCAGATACACCCTGCACCGATTGCGGTGGAGATTGTCAGGTGGTAACATATGAGGATAGGTGGCAATATAAAGATGTCAGCGCATTACATCTTGACTATCCACCCGACAAAATTGTCAGCCTTGAACTTGTCAGCCCTTAATTTGTCAGCCTTTACTTTAAAAAATTTATTATTACCGCTGCTTCGATGCCGCCGCTGGTGCTGGCTGTGCCGCCGCCGCCGCCGCTGCGCTCTGCGCCGCCGCTGGCCGCTGGTCGATCTCTCCAGCAATGCGAGGCTCTAGTGCTGTGATCTACTGTTCCAGTGCTGTAATGGTATGGTGTAATAATAGTTGAGAAATAAGTTTGCAGTTTTGGCAAACCTGTCTATATATAAGTGATTATCAACCAACGACATATGAAAGGAAAATATTATGTCACACGAAGTCGAAACGATGGCTTTTGCAGGTGCCACACCTTGGCATGGTTTAGGTCAACCAGTTAACAACGAAATGTCGCCCAGTGAGATGATGACAGCGGCGGGTTGCGATTGGGAGGTGGCTTTAACGTCAAATCACTATCCACCCGATCACGCCCACCATGCTGGTGAACCCATCGAGAATAGTAATTTCATCGAGCGTATATCTGACGGTGCAATCTTAGGTGAATATGTTGCTGGTGATTATAAGCCAGTTCAGAATGTTGCGTTGTTTGAGTTCTTTGAAGAGTTCATTAATGATGGTTCAATGTATTTGCACACCGCTGGTTCGTTATTCGGTGGCCAAAAAGTTTGGTGCATGGCCAGTACGAAAGAGGGCTTTTATTTAGGTGATCAACAACAAGATGAGGTTGTCAACAATTTGTTGTTCACTATTAGCCATACTGGCAAACACGCAAACAGTGCATTGAATACACCTGTCAGGGTTGTGTGTGCCAATACAATGCGGTTCGCTCTGGCGGGTGCTGACGAGATTATAACACACAACCATCGAGCGGTATTTGATCCAGAAGCACTCAAGGTTGCTCTGGGTGTATCCAGTAAAAACTTTGGAGAGTTGGAAGAGTTTGCAAAAGCTTGCGCCAAACGTGCATTGAGCGGTGAAGAGGAAATCGACTTTTTCAAGAGTGTATTCGGTGGCAAAGAACGCATCGAAGACAGCGGCAAAGTTGTGCAGTCGGAAGCAGTGCGAAAAGCGATGGCATATTTTCGTGGCCAAGAATTTAGCAGCAATGTCAGCAAGAAAGAAACCAAAGACGCGACCATTGCCAAACTTCAAGAACAAGTCGAAGCATTAGTGGCAGGTAAAACCATCGAGGATATCAGCCAGGGTGATCGAGACATTGCCAGCGAGCCAGCCGCAGCCGTCAATGCTGGGTGGGATTTGCCAAGTGCCAATGGAACGCTTTGGGGTGCTTTTAATACTGTTACATATATGAGTGACCATAAACCAGTGCGAGATCATGGTGACGATAACAGATTAAACAAAGCATTCTATGGCGACAGTGGACGCGACACAAAGACCATTGCATATAATAAAGCAAAAGAATTATTGGTTGCTTAATGTATGACGGCATATTAACGCTGTATCGCATTGGCGTATTTATTGCGATTGTTGTTGTTTTATTAATAATAATGGGATAGAAACTAAGAGTGCTTCAGAAAGAGGCGCTCTTTTTCTTTAACTTATAACAGTGGAGTTAGTTAGTTATGAATAATCTCAATCTACATCGTGTAGTCGAATTGGCCATTTCAACTCGTAAGCATGGTTCATTTAATACGCATAATCTTATCACAGTTGATGAGGATGGCGTTAAAACTGAAGTGAGCATTTATACCAAAGATGCAAAACTTCTAATAACTTCTCTTAATGGCAAATCAATTGATGAGGTGGCTTAACAATGTACAACCCTACAATCTTTTTCGGTGGCTACGCTTGCGAGATGCAGCTTAACCGCTACACCAATGGCAACAAGTGTATTAGCCTAGTTGATACTCGTGATGGTTCCGCAGTTGCTACGGCTACGGTTAACATCGAGGGTGTGGAATTGCCAGCCAATGAAGTGATGATTAAAGACTACAGCGAGAATAAGGGAATGCTTCGCGCTTTACAGGATAGCAACGTCGTTGGACGTATCGTTGACGTTATTCAGTCTGGTTATGTTGATATTCCCGTTGTTACGCTTTCCGATAATTTAATGGAGCGGTTCCGTTGTGAACAGCATGATCAATTCATGGCCGATATGACTGAAGCCGTTGAGGGAGTAAAAAGCGATGCAGTGTGATATGTGCAAGGGTAACATCAAACCAATATTAAATGAGAGCGGTGAAGTTGTTTGGGATAAAGGTCATAACGCTTGGCCAATCTCTTATGACAATCTTGGCAATCTAATGCCTGATGATGCACGTTGCTGTGATGCCTGTAATGGCGATGTTCTATTGGCTCGCATACTTAATATGAATGCCAAGATTATTGAAAAGAAAGCGCAGGTGCCACAATGAATAAGTTCAACAAAGGTGCAAGATATCTTCGTATCCATAAACGCTGGTTTGAAGATCAAGCCACTACCAAACACGTCTCAACTTGGTCGGATATATGCAATAGTTTGCGTATTGATGATGAGCCTGAAGATATCGAAACAATAGCTCTGAAGGTATCGATCACAACCTATCGGGTTCCAAACTCAACGGACATAAAGGTGCTTGAATAATGCGTATTGAACACAAGAACGATCACTCATTTGCCTACATACTTGCTGGCATCATAGTTGGCTCAATACTTATAGCGGTAATGTTCTAGACAGTTCCTCCCTGTAAACTTAGCCCCAAAGCTTTATTATCCTTTCAAATAAGTTGAGCTTTGGGGTTCTTTTTTGCCTAATGCCATTTATCCATCAATAACAAGTTAAACCATTGGCCCAGTGGTATAGTTGCATAATGTGCTTTGGCTAAATGGCCACGCCGCCCTGCCCTCCACATAGCTAAAAAAATACTGGCCAGTACTATTCACTAAATTGTCGGCCTAGCTTTCCCCGCCATATACCACGCCACGCAATCTAATGCCTAGCTAAAGCCAGATAGCTTTACTGTTCCTAATATAGCTACCTCGATATTTCTATGAGGAAAAGTGCGCGAAATCGGGTCTGGCCACCCAAGAGCCACTACCCCCTAGCCTATGCTTTATATACAGAGCCGCCATATTTTTATATTTTTTAAACTACTTCTTCCACCTAGTGTAATCGCTGGAGTTGCTGCAATATAGGGTACTAGAGGTTACAGACCTCTTAGCACTATATAGTATACTATACCCCACCCAACGGAGTACCTCCTATTATAACGCTCCTGGCAGATTTGTCAAGATAATAATGCACTATTGTAACTTTTTTTTATAATATTGCATTTTTTACTTGACAAGTCGCTCTACAGCACTATAATGTATTATAGAGTCCTAATAGTCTTAGTTCATACTCCACCAGTTATAAATAAAATAATGGAAAAAAGGATCTAATACATAGGACGTTCTCCAGTTTGCGTAGATGGTACTGTCGCCTTCAAGTGCTTTGTGTAAAGGAGCGCAGTTCGTAAGACGCAACCTTCCTGGGTTACAGGGTACTTTTTATAACAGTATCATCTACGCAGCTTATGAAAGACTTGACAATACCCAGCCCTTGGGAATGTATACAATGTGGCATGTGCTGCAAGAGATACAACCCAACAACAAAAAAGATAGACCGCTGTCAGTACCTGCAAGATGACGACCAATGCGGCATATACGAAGATCGACCAATAGCTTGTAGGTTAGATCATATGTCTGATGATTTAAAGACGACACACTGCAATATATCTATTATGAGCATTCAGAACAGAATATCTCAAGAAGACTTGATAAATTTGATTAGGGACAACTCTAAAGAGTTAACAAAACAATCAAACAGCGAACAGGGAGAGTTCGTTTTTGTGTCTGGGACATGATTGAGGAACTGCTGCAGAAGTCTATAAGAATACCACGAAGAGAATTTAAGTTTGAAAAAGAGTCCAGGTTACAGGCAGAGCAGCTAAGAAGAGATATGGATGAGCTTACCAAGCACACAGAAGCGAAAGTTAACAGAAAAGCAGGAAAAGTTCCTTGACGAGCTACTGCACAACGGTGGGCATGTTAAGAACGCTGTCTTAGCGGCTGGTTACAGTGAACAGTCCAGGTCGTGGCTAACCAAGTCCCTGCGTGAAGAGATTATAGAGCGTACACGCAGTATGCTGGCTACGAACTCTGTACGTGCAGCAAAGCGTATTATAGAGGGTCTTGACGCAGATGGAACAGTACCGCTTAACCAGATGGACATGCGGCTAAAGACAGCAGAGTCAGTGCTGGACAGAGTTGGTCTGGGCAAGAAGCAGCAGATAGAGATGGAAGGCCAAGTCATGCATGGGATTGTTATGCTGCCCTCCAAGGATAAACCAAAAGAGATCGTTATAGATCAGGATACAGCGTAACAGAGTGGCTCGTCCCAAGCTAAAACCTGGAGAGAAGGGCAACTATCACTTATCGCGCAGTGAAAAGAAGAAGCGAGAGGTACGCAAAGAGCTAAAAGTAACCAAAGACCGTCAAAAAGCAATAGAAAAGAAGCTCGACAACCTACAGACCAAGCAGAACAAACAAAAAGATGGGCAGAAGCTTGCAGGATCTGGCGGTGCAACCACACAGGAATTTATAGACTCACTCCCAAGAGAAATAAAAGAGTCCATACAAGATCACACAGAAGTAGTCTTCAGACCCAACAAGGGACCACAAGTTGATTTTTTAGCAGCACCAGAGAAAGAGGTTATGTACGGAGGTGCTGCAGGTGGCGGCAAGTCATTCGCAATGTTGGTTGACCTGTTACGTTACGCTGCCAACGGCAACCACAGGGCGTTGCTCCTACGGCGTACCCTTGCAGAGCTAACAGAATTAGTAGATCAATCCAGAAAGCTTTATCCAAAGGCGTTTCCAGGATCGATCTTTAGGGAGTCAAAGAATACATGGTCCTTTCCCAGCGGTGCAACGGCACTGTTCAGTTATGTGGATAAGGACACAGACGTAACAAGGTATCAGGGTCAGAGTTTTACATGGATAGGTATTGATGAACTGGGACAGTATCCTACTCCATATGTTTGGAATTATCTTCGCTCTCGCTTGCGTACAACAGATCCAGAGATAGAAACGTACATGAGAGCGTCTGCTAACCCAGGAGGTATAGGTGGTTGGTGGTTAAAACGAATGTTTGTAGATCCAGCACCGCCTAACGAACCGTTCTGGGCTACAGATATAGAATCTAAGAAGATCCTACGCTATGGACCTAACCATCCAGTACACCCAGATAAGCCTCTTTACCAAAGAAGGTTTATACCTGCAAGGTTAACAGACAATCCTTTCCTGATGGAGAGCGGAGAGTACGAGGCAATGCTGCTCTCCCTGCCAGAGGTAGAACGAAGAAGGCTTCTGGAGGGTGATTGGGACGTAGCAGACGGAGCGGCATTCTCTGAATTTGAACGGCGTGTACATGTTGTTGAACCATTTGAAGTACCTTACAATTGGCCTCGCTTACGAGCAGCCGATTATGGCTATAGTAGTCCTAGCTGCGTTCTTTGGGGCGCAGTAGATTGGGACGGCACGATATGGATCTATCGGGAACTCTACGACAAGGGCTATACAGGAGAAGCATTGGCACAGATAGTCAACGCTCTAGAGGCCGATGATCCAATGATGCAGATCTCTGTTCTTGACGGATCATGCTGGTCAAAGCATGGAACAGGACCAAGTATTGCAGAAAGCATGATACGCAATGGCGTAAGATGGATACCAGCAGACAAGAACAGGCTACCAGGAAAGATAGAATTACATCGACGACTCGCTATTAATGAACGTACAGGAGAGCCAAAATTAAAGGTATTCTCAACCTGTACAAATCTAGTACGAACTCTACCTACTCTACCATTGTCCAAGACCAATAGCGAGGACGTTGATACCAAGGCAGAAGATCATGCCTACGATGCACTGCGGTACATGTGCATGACAAGACCAACAGGACTGCCACAGCAGAGCCTGTTTAATCAGATCAAGAAAGACACCTTTGAACCAGCAGATAGAGTATTTGGATACTAATGCCACCAAAAACACCAGAAGTAGGAACAGGCAAAGCTTTTGAATATCTAATCAGATATCTCTTTTTTGAAGATGAGTTCGCTGGTCTTACTGATAGGGATGCAGCCAAGGCTGCTAAAAGATTCGAGAACACAGAATCTCCGTTGCCTGACGATTATAGACAGAGACAATCAAGAAAAATCGAAAGCCTCCTACCAGAAGACGTTCCAACGAAAGCACAATTATTAAACATACCTCCTGAGAAGATAACTGTTCGTCAAAGCATGATTATGTCTTTGCACAGAGGAGGATTAAATGTCTTTAATATTAAAAAATTACGGGATGAATATCCGAAAGCTTTAGCGATTCTTGAAGCTGCAGGTATAGAGCATTATCCGCACAAAGGTAGGCCAAAAGGAGTTGGGACAAAAGTTGCTAATCCTAGTCCTAATGCTGTAACAACTTGGAAAAATATTCGCCTTATTAAAAATAATATAAAGGATAATTTAGGCACACATATTCTAAATAATAAAAAGAATAAGATACCCACTACTTTTCAAGTAGTAGACGAGATAGATGGAAAACCTGTAAAACGTCAAGTACCCATAAGAACTGTTACGGGAGCTTTGCCTGTTGTTGCTTTAAACGATGCAAACATTCTACAAACTGTAAATTTTTCAGAAGCACAATATCCCAGAACTATGGCAAATGCTATACGTGATTTACATCATATTTGGCAAAAGACACTTGGACAGGACGTTCTTCCTTCACTTAGTGTGAAAGTAAAAGAGTTAGGCGCAAGTCTGGAACAAGCAATCATTGCACAGCCTAGACGTACACACAAGCCGTCAGCTAGGATGGGCAGTGCAAGACTTATCCAAGGTCTGCAAAAAGTAGTAAGTAACATGCAGTCTCCTTTAGCAGGAGCAGACGCTGTAGATCACAATACCTACAAAATTGCAGGTTTATTTTTTGGTAAACATCAGGAAAGAATTAGTAATACTTTAGCAACAGTAGTATATGATCCTGAAAAATGGGGCGGCAATAAAGCAGCATTTGAAGAAGCTTTGAATAAGGCTTATTACGATCCACCTCCTTATTTTGATATTACAGATCCAAGCCAAATCCATATATCTCAAGAGGCTAAAGGTATGAAAAGATATTTTCCAATACCTTTGGGTGAAGGGTGGGGAATATTACTCCAGGATCAAGCAAGAGCCGTAGCAGCACAAGGAAAGCATGTTACGGATGGCTTTTTCTCATTGTTTGGAGATGTAAATACAGGCAATCTTGCAGATTCTTATCTTAATGCAGGACTTAGAGAAACATTTGCTGATTTCTGGAGTAAGGTAAAATTTGAAGGAGCTAAAAGTAAACCTGAATTTACTACAAAGTTCTTTAGAAAGTTTCTTGTTGGAATCTTTAGAGAAGAGGCTGGTTTTACATCAGAGCAAGTAGCTCAAAGTTTAGGACATGTAGACAGTAAAACTGTTTCAAAAGCGTTTTATGAACCAGGAGGAGACTTTATAGCAGATACGACTATTCTTGAAGAGAGGATACAGGCACAGAACCAGCCCCTTAATAAAATGAGAAACTGGCTTGGTTCAAAAGTAGCGCAGGTTCTAGAGTTAAAAACTTTTAAAGATGTAGTAGATTCATTTGGTATTAGCTCTCCAAGTTTAGAAGCTAACCCTGTTCCCCTGCAACACCCCGACGTATATAGAGGAACAGGTACTGCTGCACCACCAACAAGTGAGGCTGCTTTACTTGACGGTATGCAAAATAGGGCTTCTGCACCACCTGTAAAACCACCAGAGGCAACAGATCCGCTACCAGTAGATAAAACTGGTCCTGGAAGACAACGAATTAAAGAGCATAGGAAAATATTAAAAGAACTTTATCCTGATCTTCCTGCAGAGAGACTGCAATTCTGGATGGAGCAAATTAACGGAAGAGATGGTCTTTTACGAGATATACTAGAATATGATCCAAATATTCTTGTACCAGAGGGCAATATCCTTGACTTTCAGAGATTAGACAACAATTACAGTCCAGATTACGACTACAGCGCAGATCTGGATGAGGCTTGGAATAACGTTCAGAACGATGAAGCTGCGCTACGTAAGCGAGGTTCAGGTCGTGTACCAACAGCAGAGGATGCAGCAGCAGAGGCAAAGTCAAAGATAAAACCTGAAGACTTTGCTACTCCAGATGAACTAAAAGAATTAGGATTTAAAGAGGGCGAATCTGTTACAGAATGGCGAGAAAGAACCAAAGACCTTATGGGCAGATTACAACAACGAGCCGCAACAGGACGTGCTGCTGGTATCCCAAAAGCAGGAATAGTAGGAGTAGGCGTAGGTCTAGCTGCTGGACTTCTTGCTAGAGATGCTGCGTCAGAAGAATTTGAGAAACGAGCTAAAATGCATGCTGGCGAACCCCCTTCTCATGTCTACGGAGGACTTAGTACTCCAGGACAGGTAGAGCATCTGTTTGGCGAAGCCATGATACAGAAAGGGGGTATGGCTATGGCTGAAACAGATCCAGTTGAAGCAGAATTTCACGAAGAAGAACAAAGTTTATTCAATGTTGCAAAAATGGCTGGAGGGTTGCCTACTACAAGAGAGTGGGACTATTACGGCCATGCCCCTTATGATACTGAAGCACTTGCAAAAATAGAAGCCAGTAAAATAGCTAAATTTCCTAAACTTTCTTTTGATCCATCAGAACAAATGAAAACAAGTAGGGAAAAGAGAGGAGCTTTTGTACAAAGACGAGGCGAGGAACAACTCGAAGAAGCTTTTCTTGACGACATGGAAAAAGAAGAAGGTATTGTATTTTAGTAATTAACAACCACAGCCCAAAGGAGGGTACACACTATGCCATACGGTAATCCACAAGCGTACAAATCTGGTTACATCATGGGCCAGATGAAGAAACATGGAGCAACGTCAGAAGTTAATGAATCTGCGCTCTACAGGACTAAACTTGAGTTCACACCTGGAACCAAGAACGGTAAACTTACGGAAGACTTCCCATCAGAGAGTGGAAACAAGCACATGGGTCAATCAGCTATGATTATGGCGGCTGACAAGCAAAAAGGTATTAACGGCTAACCAGAGTACAGTATATGGCTGACCAATCTTTTCTGGACGAAGACAACGAGACTGTTGTAACGAACAAGACAGAAGGACTCATAGATCTACATGAAGATCGTGAGAACTACAACAGTGTTATAGGGACTGTTAAAGCTCGATTCTCAGATGCAGAGACAGGACGTAGAAACGACGAAACACGTTGGCTCAAATCGTACAAGAACTATCGTGGTATCTACGACTCGACAACGCAGTATCGGGATAACGAGCGCAGTCAGGTCTTTATAAAGATTACCAAGACTAAAGTTCTTGCAGCCTATGGCCAGATTATAGATATACTCTTTGCTAATAATAAGTTTCCTATATCTGTTGACGCGACTCCAATGCCTGTCGGTATTGATGAGTTTGCCCACTTATCTAGCGTACCACTACAGGGCAATGAGAAAAGTCCTTACGGTTTTGAAGGTGACGGTCAAGAGCTTCTTCCAGGAGCTATGCAAGCGACACCAATGCAACAGCAAAAGGGACCGCAACCAGCAGACCTTGGAGGACTAGCGTCTAAATACGAAGGAGCTAATCTTGCTTCTGGTCCTGCACATATGGGCGAACCCCAGATAAGCCCTGCAGATGAAGCTGCACGTAACATGGAGAAGTGTATACACGATCAGCTACTGGACACTAATGCTGTTACTGTTCTTCGACATGCAATCTTTGAATGTGCTTTGTTAGGTACAGGTATTATAAAGGGGCCGTTTAACTACAGCAAAACAATTCACAACTGGCAAGGTGGTGAGTACAGCCCAATGGATCGTACTGTTCCACGTATAGAAGCAGTTAGCTGTTGGGACTTTTATCCTGATCCCAGTGCAACCAACGTAGATGACGCAGATTACATTATACAACGGCACAGGCTGAATAGAGAGCAAGTGCGTGATCTCTCAAAGCGTCCATACTTTAATAAAGAGGCTATAGACAATGTTCTCCAAAGCGGTCCAAATTATGAAGAAAAGTACTATGAAACTACTCTCTATTCTAATGACGACGATCCGAATTATCAAGGAAGTCGTTTTGAAGTGTTTGAGTACT
>VTLG01006504.1_pt1 | contig 13760 bp, 23 predicted proteins | sample 4694571 | NCBI WGS metagenome assembly VTLG01 (sample SAMN12604809, study PRJNA352737) | marine metagenome | biome: ENVO:00000447; feature: ENVO:00000209|ENVO:00000569|ENVO:01000036; material: ENVO:00002151; isolation source: viral sequences binned using virsorter ...
TGTAATAATGGATAAGAAATGGCAGATGGAACGAAGGGATCGTCATTGAAAAATACATGAAAAAAGTACACCGGACGATAATCGAAATAAGGAGTTTCCCCCTCGTTCCATACAACTCTGGTAGCGATAGTTCCACAAAGGCGTGTCATCCGCTCAATATGCTTCATTCTAGCACCTTTAAGCCTTGTAAGCTCAGTATATTTATCACTTACATTACGATTCGCACCTATTGTGTAAATTCTACTCATCTTGTTGATAAATTTTCGGGTTATGTTTGTTTCTACTGGTGGAACCTCCCTAAAAGCATCACCTGAGAACATATGGTCAATGTATTGTTTTGTATCATTGCCATTGTAGTAATCGAGAAGTTTCTCGATATGCTTTGCACGCTCTTTAGCGTTTTGTAGCTTTAAATTTCTAATTGATTCTTGTATTAAATTCATCGTTTAATTAATTTAACCTCCCTGTTTTTTATAGGAAACTTGTTTATGAAAAAATATCTAACCATATCGCATCCGTGGTCGTGATAACCATCTTTCAAACTATCAGGCTTTAGATCGCCTGTACTCTCTGGATATCTTAAACTTTCTAAATCTTCCTGAATACCCTTGCAATGCTCATCTATATGAAACCTACGGCTACCATCAGCACTTTCTATAAATGAACGCACATGGCTTTCACCTGATGGTTTATTTCTGGAGGTTTTATCCCGTACTGATTTAACTATGATTCCGCTACGGCGAAATATTTCAATATCACCCAAACCTGATTGCCCCTGTGCTTGAGAGCCTGCTGGATCGCCGAAATACTCCATTACATTGTATTTTTTAGCTTTAATAATCTCAATAAGAGTATCGGTTTTAACATTCTCCTCGTGAATTATCTCATCTATCATATTAATATGTGAGATACCGCCAACCTTATATACCTGAAACCAACCAACAGCAGGCATACGAAACCCGAAGTCAATAGCACAGTAAGTTGGAAAATTAGGGCTATAAGGATACTTGCCAACATCAAGATTGCGATCAAAAGGATATACCCTACCTGCGAAGCTTGTAAATTTTGCACCATATTCTTGATCGAATACCTCCTTGCTCATATTTCGTTTACGTTCTACAATAACTGGATTGGTTAAGCCACCTGGATAAGCATGATGGTTTTCCCACGCTGGTGCAGTATGCGATTCCCACATACTATCCTGTTTACCGAGTAAATATTTATCATAAACCCAGTTAAAGCCCTGGGGGGTAGTTATGAAGATAGCCTTTCCATTTCTCCGCCCAACAGCCGGGGAGATATACATATCCCAGATATCCTGCCTCATTTTAGCAGCCTCATCCATAACAACGAGATCATACTCATCACCAACCAGGGAATCTGGATTATCAGCCGATAAACCCTCAATACTACTACCCCACTTAAACCGAACAAACTGATCTTTTTCTGATGATTTAACAACACTACTTTTATTTGGTATAACCATCGTGCGCCAAATTTCATCAAACAGCAGTTTCGATTTCTTATATGATAGCCCCACAAGAGCTACTTTCTTATCCGGCATAGAAGCCATGAAGGAAGCCTCTTTAGCCGATGCGAAAGTTTTTCCATACCCTCTCCCACATACAATAACAAAGAAACGAGAGCTTTTTTTCTTTGGGAAATGTAACATGGATTGTCCTTTGTGGGGCGTATAACCCATGAAGTCAAACCACTCCCGTTTATATGTCATGAGATTCTTATTCAAATTCTAAGGTGTTTTAAAGTTTCACTTTAAGTTTTTAAGAAAAGTATCGTAAATACTTGCATTTTAAAACCACACTAATTTAAGTTAAGGCATCCGAATTGTGCAAGAAAATGTGAATAACCTGTTGATAACTTGTGCATAACTTAAAATGGAGGGCAGTATGTCCGAAGAGAACACACCAGTAGCAGAAGCAGTTGTGGAAACTACTGAAAAAATAGAATCAGTATCGCCTGATGCTGGTTTGGTTGCAGAAAGCAAAAAGTATAGGCAAAGGGCACAACAAGCTGAAGCACAGATTGCTGAATTTCAGAAGAAATTAGAGCAGCAGGAAAATGCAAAGCTAAAAGAGAAAGAAGAGTGGAAAACTTTAGCTGAACAAAATGAAGCAAAGTTAAATGATGCACTTCCATATAAGGAAAAGTATGAAGCTCTTTATTCTGCTAATAAACAAAAAATACTATCCCGATTCCCAGAGGAACAACAAGAAAAGTTTAAGGATAAAGATCCTGAATGGCTCGAATCTCTTTTAGAGGCACAAGGTAAAAATGATTTTACTGTAACCTCTGAGAGGGCAAGTGTTCCAAAGAATAAGGAATTTGGTGGTTATAGTTCTCATGCTGAATGGGCTTCAAAAGATCCAGAAGGCTATAAGAGGGAAAATATGACAACAGATGCACAGGGTATTAAATTAGGCTATGGCGGCATCTAAAAATCCGCATAAACCTTTCGGAATTGATCTTGATCCAAATGGTGATTTGACGCATACACCTCTTCCAGATGGTGATGTTAAGGTTACACATAAAGGACAAAAGATTAGATATATGCAATATATTGATGAAATGGAAGAAAGGGCTACCCGTAAATCTGAAGGCAAAACTCCCGTTAGGGCTTCTCTTGGTTATTTTAGTGGGTTTGGTAAGGGAACATTAAATAATAATTAAATCCTACCCGAAGGTGGCTTTTGCCATAGATGAGGATGGACAATTTAGGGGTTAAAGATGGCTTTAACAAACACATCAACAGCCGCAGGTGGTCTCGGAAGAACTATCGGTGATGCTGTTATAGCATTTAATCATGTAAATGTAATGTATCCGCTTTGCACAGTACAGCAGGCTGCAAGAGGATCAAATCATGTTCAATTTTCAGATTGGACTAAATTAACATCAGGCAATGTAACTGCTGCTACGCAGGCTACTACAACAACTGCTGTGGCAATTACATCCGCTGCAAGAACAGCAACAATATCAGAACACGTTATTGCTTCAACTGTTAGTGATCTTGTACTTATGGGTTCAAATGATGATATAACAGGACAAGCAGGAACTGCTCTTGGTAATGCTGTTGCCGCTAAACTTGATGATGATACTGTAGAACTTGGAAAGGGTTTCTCGCAAACTGAATCTTCTGCTGGAACTGCTTTAGCATTATCTCATGTATTTGGTGCTATGAGACAATTAAGGGCAGCTTCTGCTCCTATGCCTTATAGTATGGTTTTATCACCAAAGCAGGTATGGGGAAGTAAGGGTATTATTAGCCTGCTTCACGATGATGCCGTTACAGGTTCTAATGCAAAGCCAATGTCATTAATGGGTGACAAGGGTAATGAAGCAATGTCAGCAGGTTATGTTGCTACGCTTGCAGGGTTTAATATCTATTGGTCAGATCAGATTGATGAAGATGTTGGATCAGGTGGAGATGCTGCTGGTTTTGCAATGTCTAAAGGTGCAATCGGCATTGGTGTTGGTGCTGAAGGATTATTTAGAATAGCAACAGAAAGAGATGAAATGTTAAGGGCTGTAAACTATGTTGCCACAGGTTTCTGGGGTGAGATAGAGGTCAAAGATACATTTGGTGTTTATATCTTAACTGATGTTTCATAAATAACAATCTTAATATGAGGGTGGGTTTATTCCTGCCCTCATATTGAATAAGGAGATTAATAAATGGCACAATTTTTTAAAAAACCTAATGGCGTTGTAGTAGAAGTCCAACCAAACCATGATATTGCATCATTAAAGGAAAGATTTGAAGAATGTGATGCAAATGGCAAGGCAGTTAAAAAAACAGCCAAGAAAGCAGTTAAAAAGGGAGATAAATAATGGCATTTAAAGCAAAATCATTTTTACATAATGATGATAAAATTGTAGGTGCTGATGGTGATGCCGATGGCACACTTCCTGAAGATGTGCAAGATTATATTACTTCTGTGGCAGGAACTATAGATTCGACATCTAATATAAATGTAACCTGCACTCAATTTGGTCGTAAAATATTTACCTTAGTGATATTAGACGCTAATTAATGATACCTGACTTCAAAGCACTCATTGAACGTATCGGTGTTAATGAAGGCTTCCGAAGCAAACCATATCAATGTACGGAAGATGTTTGGACTATTGGACATGGCTTAACCTGGATTACTGAGGAAGAATCATTACACATCTTAGCTGGTAGAATTTCAGAGCTTCATTTAAAGTTAGGTAATAAATTAGATTGGTATGATAATATGCCACCGGAAATTCAAGGGGTTGTCATAGAAATGGCGTACCAAATGGGCTTTACAGGTTTTACAAAATTCAAAAAGGCAATAGCAAATATGAAAGATAAGAACTGGAAAGCTGCCGCTGCTGAAATGCTTGATAGCAGATGGGCGAAGCAAACACCTAACAGGGCAAATCGGTTAGCCGATATCGTCAGGGAACATGGGTAGTGGACGTAATACAGTTGATCGAATCATTGGGCATCCCAGTTGCGGTTGCTTGCGTACTTGGTTATGGTTGCTATTACCTCATAGGCTTTATTAATGGTAGATTGATGCAAAAATTAGATGAACAAGCAAAAAGGCAGGAAGATATATTAGTTACTCTTATTAATGTGCAAAAAGAATTTACAAATAAATTAATTGAAACTAATACCGAAACAAATACTTATTTGAAAAGTCAGCTTGATGTTTTTAAGGCTCTATCGGGTAATGGCTTGAGCAAACATGGCAAATGATAAGGGTGCTCGATCATATAAGGGTGAAGTTGTTGGCGATAGCATGGCTATTACCATTAATTTTAAATGGCTCTTACAGATAATTGCCGGAACAGCTATCGTAGTTTATTCCTTCTGGAGATTAGAAGGCAGAATACAAGATTTAGAACGAAAAATGGTGATTGCTTTGGAGGAGATAGAACTCCATGAGCAGGAAAGAAAAGAAGCTGAAGAAGCTCATGTAGCAGAGATGGAAGAACGTATGCTTTGGTATGAGAGCGAATTGAACTTAAACCCGTTTTCATGGGGTAAGAAGAAGTGAATAATCGAATAAGTGATAAAACAAGTTTAAATATCAGCCTTCCTATGATTATTCAGGTAGTAGGTTTTATTTCTGCTATGGTTTGGGGGTATGGTCAGCTAACAAGTAGAATTACTTTTATTGAAAATGAAGCAAGTAGGAATACTCAAACCATTGATGAGATGAAGGCTTTACAAGATGCCCCGATTCCTTCTGATACTCGCCAGGATGAATTATTGAAGATGGCAGATGCTAGATTAAGCAACTTAGAGGCAGATATGGAATATATTAAAAGGACTATTTACAACAAATGACTGATAATGTGATAAGAATGATCCAAGAGCTAGGTTTTCCCATCGCAATGAGTTTGGGGTTAGCTTTTGCACTTTATAGCGTTATTCGGTACATTTTGAAAGAAAAAGTAGAAGATACACTTAAAAGGTTTGATGAAAAGCATAGATTAAACCATGAAGCTATGACAGAACTTAAAAATGATATTGAAAAAGTAAAAAAATGGTGCGCTGAGATCAAATCAGATTTAAAAGTTTATGTAGATTTAACAATGAAGGGGAAATAAATGAGCTTAATTAAAGATGTGATATCGACAAATAAAGAAGCTATTGTAGATTCAATATTTGATGATGAGCTTCAGGTAAAAATAGTAAAGGCATTAAACGATAATGTAGATATTCCGTTTCTTACGGAAAAAACTGAAGAAAAAATATTTAATGCAATTTATGATTCAATAGAAGATGTTGTTAGGGTAGCCATTATTGAGAAATTATGATACCTGCTTCATTCGCACCAATGCTTCTTAAACTTATAATGCCTAAAATTATGGATCAATTTATGGAAATATTTAAATTGGATAAAGTATTAAAGTATGTAGAGCAGCCGAATGAGCTTGATGTAGAAATGGAAAACGTGAATAAAAAGTGTACTGATATTGATTTAAAGTTAAAAGCTGTGGAAGAAGTGTTGAAGGGGCTAGGTGAAGATTCTCATCCCATGCAACCATTTGATGATCGTATAACTAAATTAGAGGAATTTGAAAAACAGGTAAGAAGAAAGAAGGCTTTTAAAAGAAAAGATAATGAATGATATAAAATTAGGTGATTCCCATCCTCTTACAGAGGAGTTAAAGCCATTAAAAGTTGGCGGTGAAACTTCAGCAATAGAAACTGCCAAAAAAAATGCAAGAGTGACGGGTGATTTTGAAGCTACTGGTGATATTACTTGCGATGAAGTGATTGTAAATACAGGTGTAATGTCTGGAGGCGATTTAAACTTAGAATCTGAAAGTAACATTTATTTAAAAAATAATGGTGGCACTATTTTGTTTCAGGATGATAGTAGTTTTTATGCCTCTATGACCAGCGTATATGATGATTATTCACGATTAATATTATATGAACGAGGAGGATCTACACAGAATGATCTTGTCGCACTTAAATGTGAAGAACATGGTGAAACGACAATGAGTACAGTAGATGATGCTGGTACTAATGCTAACCTGAACTTTGTTGTAGATGGAATTATTTCACATGATGCAGCTAGAGGAGAGTTTGCAATAAAAAAAAATGGAACAGAATTTTCGGTAGCTAATTCAGCATTTTCCGGAATTATTCTGGGATATACAACTGTTGGAATAGATGTTGCTGATGATTCATTGACACTTGGAACTTCTTTTGCGGTTACTGATTCAGCTCATAAGGTTAAATTTGTAGCACCTCCATCAGGAGCTGTTGAAATATTTGTTAGCGTTTATGGTGATCTTAGTAGAAGGCAAGTATATTTTGGGTTATCTGATAATGCTACCTATAACGCATTGGATGTAACGCATGAACATTCCATTGTATTACCGGGAACATCTAATGATATGGTACTACAAAACACTTGGGTTATTACTGGCTTAACATCGGGAACGGCATACGAATATTGGCTTGGCGCAAAAAGTTCCCATACCTTCTCAAGTACATTAAGGTGGGGTGGTGATGTGACAAGTGAATATGCACCTTTTATTATGAAAGCAACAGCACTACCATTCGCTACAGCAGATTATGCAGTTTATGGATAAGGTTAAAGAAAAAAAACAAGATGAAATCAAGGGAAATGGTGAGAAGAAAAAACTTACAAAAGATGAGATGATAAAACAGCTTGAAATTAGAATAAGGGAAGTTGAAAAAGAATACCACCAGGTAACAGGTGCTTTAGCGTATTTAAAGGAGGTTGAGTAATGCCTAGTTTTCTAAATAATGCCTTTGCAAATTTCTTTAACAGGATATTTCAAATAGATCAATCTGGTAATTCTGGTGTTGATAGCACGACTAGAAATGTGCAAACGGGAGATGGAACTAATACATCTATTTCACTTTCAGATGATGTACTTTCTGTGCAACCGGTCAATGATAATACAACTGGAACTATGCTTGTTAAGAATCAGGGCGGTTCTAATATCCTTGCAGTAGATACAACTAATTCTAAAGTTCTAACTGGTGCTTCACAAGTTGCAGCTAATACACAATATGCACATTTTGGGTGTGATGCTTATGCAAGTGCAGCATTTATTGCTGATACACATTTCGCAATACCGTTTACAAATAATGCTTCACATTCAGCCACTTATGTTCCAATAGGCAGTTCTACATCCTCATCCTTTAATGATACCAATCCAGCTACAAGTTTAACTATAACAAATAGTGCTCATGTAGCTACTAATGTTTATTGGTTTGTGATGGATGATATAACAATAGATGCAGTTAAGTGGTTTCATGGTGCTGATGCTGCAACAGGAGAAGATACTGCTGCTCACTTAATGGCATATACAGTAGATATAGCCAATGGTACAACAGGAGGCGATCTTTCAAGTGGGGTTGTTGTTGCTGATGGTTCTAATATAACAAATGCCGGATATGAACAGATTTATTATCAAAACATGACAATTCAATCAGCAAATGTTAGTGCAGGAAAGGTTATTCTTTTTACATTTGCATCAGATACAATCAATTCAGACTATAGTATTAATGCTACAGTTAAATATCATATTAGATAAGGAGAAATAATTATGCCATATTCAATAGGAAGTGGAGGTGTTGCTGGAGCAGTTGCAGAAAGAATGGCAACATCTACATCAGATGAAGTGTACGAAACAACAAAAAGTGTAAGCTATGTAGCTGGGGGAACCAATTCAAATCAAATATTATCAATATCGCAATCAGGGGCTGCGGCGGCTGCAAAGGAAGATATTCCCTCTGTAATAGAGGTTACTAATACATCAGGCATTCCCGTTATAATACTTTCAGAATATGAAGGTTATAGTGATGAAGATACAGATGCAGGAAGGCATACTTTACAAACAATGCTTATGCCGGGTGAAACATTTTATCCACCCACAAGGGGAATTATTCCTACAGCAAACCAACTTCATGTTCTTGATGGAACTGTAGTTGATTTTACAACTACTACTATTGGCGATGGAAGTTCTACGCTTGCAACTTTAAAATCTGATTCGGGTGATAACGCTGCCTCTGGTGAGCTTAATAATACTACTGATCCTGTTGTATTTGAACTTGATAATGGACATGAAAAATATCGGGTTGGAGATTATCTACGTTGCGAAAACGAGATAATTCGTGTAGAAGGAACTTATGAGGATAATCCTACTGCTTCAACTGTTGCAGATAATCATATCGTAGTATCAAGAGCGCATTTTGGAAGCACGGCAGCATCTCATAGTGGTACTCCAGATATATATTTTCATTGCTTTAATGAATATTATGATTATGATAGAGTTTTACAGGGAAATTCTCAGCTTAATTCTACAGACGGATTAGGTCGGTATAAGAGCTGTAATTTCTTCGGCTACGGGAGAACACTTGCTGGGAGCGGTACTGATGTTGATAATAAAACCTTTGGAATTGTACCCGGATCAATTTGTTTCAGGTTTTATTCAAGTGCCTATATGGATATTCCAATGGGTGGAACAGGCGTAGCAGGGGGAACTGGTGGCTCAAATATTCCTATTACATCTTCTACATCCAGCCAGCTCTCAACATCTACAACATATTCGCTGAATTTAATTATTGATGATAGCTCTGAAACTACTGTTAGTTTCACAACGGATAGTTCCAATGTAAACTTCGGTGGCACAAATGGAGTGATTGCAAAAATTCAGGATGCTATAGATACGGCAACAAGAACAGCCGGAAATAATTTGTTTGGGTATTCTTGTTCGGTTGAAATTGTTAGTGGAAATTTAAGATTTACAAGCAATTCTCATCTATCGCCCCATGATGGCACTAATGGTAGTAAAATAGAAGTTAAGGATGGTGCAGGTGGAACAAATGTATTAACTGGTGCTGCTGGAATATTTCCCGATATTAATAATTCAATAGCCCCTGTAAAGCCCATAATAGCACCTGTAAGCACATATGATTCAATAACGTATGCTAAGGTTAATAATGTAGCTGGTATGTGTTACGATAATGGATTGGGCGATTTAATATATAATGATGTAATTATTGGAAATATAAACTATGAAACTGGTGCATTCGATCTAAATTCAGCACCAGCAAATGCAGAATTTGAGATTTCATTAGCCCACGGCACACCTTTTGCTGGCAAATTGGATACCAGTAAAGAAGATACAAGCACTATTACAGCAATTCATGCAAATGTAATTAATAAAAATATATCAGGACAAATTAATATTAAAGTATTTTAATGCCTAAATCAAAATATAAAAAGAAAAAGCCTGTGAAAAAACCTAAAAGTAGGAGATATTAATGGCTACAGCACCGATTTATTGTACCCATAAAGAGCTAAAGCGTGTTTACCCACAGATAGATTCATTTGATGCAAAAACCCCTATATATGGCTTTACTAAAGAGCTAGATGATTGGGGTAGCGCATCAGGATTAGATTTATATTATTCTTGGAACACGGGATTGGTAAATCAATTATTCGTAGATGGAGTTTTGGCAACAAAGATAGAACTACCAACTTCTGCCGATGGCACTTCTACTGCTGGGGCTACCATTGAAAATGCAGAGGCTATATTAGTTACTTCTGATCCAACTTCAACTTTTGCAGCAGGAGATATTATAAAATTTGGTACATTTTATGCAAAAGTTTCAGGCGCAACAGCAGGAGGAACTCCAAATGTTGCCATTACAGATGGTTCTTCTAATGCAAATACCATGTTTGGAACTAAATCTGTTCAAGTTGCAGCTAGTACATCAATTTATCTCGCCCTAGATGCAACTGCTACTAATGCACCCACAGGCTCTATCTTTTTATATGATTCTGATCTAGATTTGCTAGTGCTAACTGTTGATTCTAATCAAAACCCTAACGATTTACTTATTGAGGCTGGTGAAGATTTTACTACAATGATAACACAATTTCGCACGGATGCTTCCAGGTTTTTAGATAGTAAACTTGATCCGAATTTACCCAGAGAACAACTTAAAGATAAGAGCGGCAACTTTGATTATATGATAATTCGCTCTACAGCGCTCATTGCCGCCGCTTTTTTAATCCGGGCAAGTGATCCTACCAATGAGGTAGCAAACGCTCTTATGGAGGAAGCTCAAGGCAATATTGATGCTTTAAATTCAGGTGGTGCAGCTTTATCATGGCAAACAACCAGAGATGCTTCTCGTGGTATCATTAGAGATGTATCCTATACAGATGGAAGTGTTCGCCCGGTAGATACAAGGGGAACATGGAATGGAACATTTGATCTTATTAGGGTAACGATTGTAGGTGGAGGTGCTATTGATGGCACAGCTACATATTCAGTATGGGTTAAAAATAGTGATAAGCTGGGAAACCAGCAGGGAACTCAAGTAGTTACTGCTGAAAAAATTAATGGTGATTATCAAGCTCTCGCAGGGGGCTTACAAATAAGGTTCGCAGGCGAAAATAAAACTTCGGTTGCTACTGCTACAAATGAATGGGAAATAGAAGTTATGGGTGCAGCAGAACACGTTGATGCTTCAGGTGTTAAAAGTGTTCAAAATTCCAGATGGCTGTAACATTTACAAATAACTGGAAGAACATTCTTGATAAGCTGGAAAGTATTTTACGAACTGAATTTAAGGGTGCTTTGCCTGTTTACACAGGGGATAAAGCCCCAGCAGGTAGTACATACCTGCAATTAAACCCTGCTGGATCAGAGCTTCTGGAATATAGTGTATCCTCTGAAACAAGAGAGTTTACCATACAAGTTTTGTATTACTTTTTAGAGGCTAATGTGAGAGATAGTGCGCTAGATCACATCCTGCGTACAGTTTCACGAATAGAGGCTCTAATACACGATAATGTATCTATGGAACTTGCTGATGGTTCGGCTGCATTTAACTGTAGGATGCAATCAACTGAACTGAATGCAGGAGATGAAGATATGTATATCGTAGAATGGGAATACAAATGTATGCACTTAGGCAATACAGGTTAGGAGAAAATATGAAAGTAAAATTAAAAGATAAGAAAATGAATGGAAGTTATGGTTTGTTTCGCCCTCAAATGAAAGCCTTAAATAAGGGTGAGGTCATTGAGGTGGATGAAATACCAAAAGATGCCAAACCATATTTAACTGTAATAAATGAAAAGAAAGGAGATAAATAATGGCAATCAGCTCAACGGCTATAAGCCCAAAAGAATTTAGGGTGGCAATACAGCCACAAACTGCGATAAGTGGTACACTAACTAATGGTATGTTGGAACTTAATGTGGATTCTATTTCGCATGGTACTGTAGGTGGTGTAAATAATTATGATTTAAAATCTGGCGGTGGGAGGATACTTCAAGATAAACACTATTTTCATCAAAATGTAGATGCAATATCTGAAATAACTTTTTCTGGAATATATACTGTAGATACTTGTTACCCGATGATTGAAAACATAACAAACGATACATCTGAACCATGGGAAATTGCATCAAACTATAGCCCTAGCGTTAATATTAAAACAGGTGCAACTTTAACGGCTGGCAATAGTGAGCTTCTAACTTTAGCAATTATGCCTCCTGATGTACCTAATGATGGTTCGCCAAGCGATACTGATTGCATTGTTTACGAGGATTGTGTAGTAACTGCTTTTAGTTGGAGTGGTGATATGGGAACAGATGGCGGTATGGTTAAATATTCAGCTACTTTTAAAACATATAGCCCACCTGCGTATGGAGTAGATGGATCGGGATTTACTATAACAGCATATACACTCGTTGCAGCTCAAACTCTTACTATGGCAGATTGGCAAACAGCAGCAAATAGAGTTGTTTGCGCACAGGCGGATTTGATGGTTAATTCTTTTTCTATGAATTTGGAAAATGATGCTGTATTTCTTGGTAGAACTTCAGGTGGCAATCCAGAAGCTATTGGAAGGGGGGGTGAACTATCAGCAACAGCAGATGTGAATGTTAAATATGATGATGAAAGTGCTGATATGTTTGCTGATTTTCATGGTGCAACTTCAGGTGCTACTACTGGCAAAACTCTTTTATCTAATGCTTCAACACCTGCTACCGGTGCAAGCTGGGGATTTCTATTTGCAAACTCCGTTTTCACAAATGTAGCATTATCTGAAGGTGATATTATGAATATAGATGCTTCTGTTAAGATGGTAGGACATGGAAGCGGCTCAACAACAAGTGCTGCAACAATAGCGGATTAATCATGGATAAACTAAAACTAAAATCAGGGCGTGAAATTGATATCAAGGATATTTCACTCGATGAAAGAGATGAAATGCTTGATAGTGTTGAATACACTTATGATGATAAGGGTGGTGTATCAGGAGTTAAGATGATGCACTCTACCATCACAAAGTGGCTTCGTTTTGGGCTAAATGGTAAAGCCGATGATGCTTATATCCTCGGCTTGAGTTTTGAAGAACGTACTGAGATATTCCTCGCCATGCAGGAGAAACTGCTGGTGGGGGAAGAGAACGCCTCCAGCTCGAAATAAACATCTATGCGGAATGGTGTGGGGGTTGCAGGTTTCATACATTTCCGTATGATACACAGCTTCCAATTCGCATAGATGGAAAATACGAAATTCGCACATTCAAATGTGATGAGGATGTATGGAAAGTAATTGATCTACTAATAGAGGAAACAAAGGAAATTAATGAAAAAGGCAAGGGGTTTGATATCGCAAAGTCAGTCAATGCTCAGTTGCCTTATTTTTGTTGTAGAAACATTGTTCAATCCAGAGAACACCAAAAAGATATTGAAAGATATATATACAGCGAGCAGTTCGGTATTCCGCCCTATCCTGGCAGCTATGGTGAGCAGCCTGCGAAATGGGTTGATCGAGCCTTTATTATCAAAAATGCACTCGCTAAAAAACAAAAGGATCAGATAGATGCCACAAGAAAAGATAATAATTAAATTTAAACCTTCGGGTGATAAGGAATTAATTAATGCTATAAATACGCTTAATGCTGCGACTAAAAAACTAACGGGATCAACTGTTGCTGTTGCAAAGGCAACGAAGGGATCAACTGCCGCTACAACGCAAGCTACTGTGGCAACCAGCTTGCTTGGCACAGGCACTAAGAGGCTTGCTAAGAACAATAGTATGCTTGCTAATTCTTTTGCTACGCTCCGTTCTAAATTGCTTCTTATTTCTTTCGGTGCTATGATTGTTGAAAGAGCTTTTGTTTCGCTTGTCAAGACATACGGTAGACAGGAAGCTGCGAATGATAAACTAAGAGTTGGGCTTGCGAAT
>VTLG01011799.1_pt1 | contig 13758 bp, 19 predicted proteins | sample 4694571 | NCBI WGS metagenome assembly VTLG01 (sample SAMN12604809, study PRJNA352737) | marine metagenome | biome: ENVO:00000447; feature: ENVO:00000209|ENVO:00000569|ENVO:01000036; material: ENVO:00002151; isolation source: viral sequences binned using virsorter ...
CTTCCAACATGACCCATTACATACCACTTATTGTCGTTAGGGTTTTTGGAAACAATATACTTAGATGCTTCTTTTAGATACTGTGAAAATGTTTTCATTGTTTTCTATGATTCCAGAGTTCCCATAATTTATTTTCTTCTTTTTCACTCATTTTACCAAATATCTTACTCCATTTGGCTCTATATTCTTTAAAAAACTGATCCTTTTTCTTTTGTTCTTGTATTCTGTCTATGTACAATTTTCTAAGGTTTCAATTAATTTCTTCTTGGTATGTCTACGATCCAACTCTATTCCTAAAGATCGACCATATTCTTCCAACTGTTTTTTAGTCTTTTTGCTCAAATCAACTTTTTCCACAAAGGGGTCTGGTTCTGTTCGTAACCCTTCATTGTTGAACATTTGTTTGAACAACGAAATTACATATCCTACCATATTATCCTTCTAATAATTCTTGTTCACCCGACTCTGCGAGCATCTTTCGGTTGGCCATATGTTCACCTTCTACATCTTCTTTATTCTGGCCCCAGTAACCTACTGCATAACCATTTTCACACATCCATTTATTAACATTTGTCCATCCTCCAAATTCATTTCCATCTTCAGTACAGTTCACCCATACCTCACCAAGAATTCTGCCGAACTTTCCTCGACTATCCTTCTCTGGACATCTAATCTGGATTTCTATATCATCTCTATCAGACATGACTGCCCAATGCACCCACTCCTTCAGATGTTTTTTTGATAACAGTCCGTAGACCTTTTCATTTAAATTTCTTGTTCTGGATTCTGGTGTGTCAATACCTAAAAGTCTTACACGACTTTCAAACCTGACATCAAATCCTAAATCAAAGACACAATCTAATGTGTCTCCATCTACTACTTTTGTTACTGCGACCACATCATAAATGTATTCACAGGGTTCATCGTTTTTATATTCAGCCATAATCTTTCTCTATTTTTCTAAAATAATTGCACCTAATATTCCTAATACAAAAGGGATAGATGCAAATAAATATCCATGCGAAATCACGAATATGATAACTTGTTCAAATACATCCGTGAGTTTCATATCTTACTTGTTTCCATTCTTGTTTGTCCTCATTATATTTCATTCTTATCATGTTTCCATGAGAATCACAATAATGAGAATATATTACATCCTTTAACTCAAAGAATCCAGCTGGTAGTAGTCCTTGCAGTTTTTCTTGTGGTAGAAACTTTGAGGCCACTACCCATTTTGGTGGATATTCTGTTGTGGTATCGACCCAATCATCTGGCGGGACACCACACCCCGAAACTATTAATAGGATTAATATTGTTTTTAAAGTATTTATATGAACCTCCTTTTCAGGAAGTATTTAGGTAGGATATTATTTGGGGCCGGAATTATCTTTGGGCCATTTCTTTTTGACTGCTTCTACAGCATCTGCATGAGTAGTGGTACTATTTTTAGTATCTTTATACATCATATCCAACTGATCCCCTGTACTTGGATATTCTGCAGCTCGGTTTCTAGCATATTCCTGTGCATCAAAGTCTGCCTGTTGTTTCGCAAGAGCGTCAGTTAATTCTTTTTCAGTAGGTGTGTCATAATCGCCAGTATCATAAATAATTAAATTTTCATATACTTTATTCTTACTGTCTGACCAACCAAACCATTGTCCTGAGTGAAGATGGACAAGAACATCTTCTATATGATTATATCTACCATTAGCATCCATTATGTATCTCCTAATCTTAGAAATGAAAAAAAAGTGTAATTTTTTGAACTAGACCCATAAATTTCTATTGTATTATCTGCTCTCATTCTAACACGAACTTTATATTTCGCAATATTTGTAACATCAACTAAAAAGTTAGTTGTTCCACTAGCATAAGAACTATTGGTATAATAATTCCATGTTGTTTCTGCGGCTGTTGTATAACTTGCCCCGTCTGTAGCACATTCTACCAACGCCTCACCCCAAGGCCGTGAATCACCAGCTGCTCTAGTTCTAGCAGTAAATTCAACCAACCATCTACCAGTTGAAGGAAAAGAAAATACACCTGAAGATTCTGTCACTCCTCCACCAAGTAAGTTACCTGCCCCAACAGTATCGTTTCTTTCCCAATTTGAAGTTAAGGTTAAATAAGAAGAACCACTTGTTGAAACACTTGTATGTAATCTCCATTGATCTGCTTCTTTAATACCTGTAAATCCAGTAACCTCTTTACTAATATGTCCAGCAATATTTGATATATCAGATTGTGCTTCTTTAACTTGATCCCAAACACCTAACGTAGAATCATAAACATAAGTTCTATTTGATCCCGATTCTGAATGAACTTGATTATTACTTGGACTTGTTGGAAATGCCATTTTATATTCCTATTTAATTTATTGCATATTTTACTATTACGATACCTGAACCACCAACTCCACCTACTCCGTATTGGTGTGTAGAACCTCCACCACCACCGCCGGTGCCTCTACCTCCATTACCGCCGGGATATGCATTACCTATTCCACTCCCCTGGCCTGGAGTAATTCCTGTTCCATTTCCTACTCCACCAGCACCATTAGCATATGAAGCACCACCGCCTCCGCCTCCGGCACCACCAGCACCGCCACCATCAGAAGTGTTATAACATCCACCACCACCGCCTCCGGCCCAGTAGAAGTTATCAACATTATTATAGATTCCTGCACCTACTTGTATTCCATCACCACCATTTCCACCAATCGCAGAAGTATTGCCTGGGGTTACTCCATTTGCACCCGCTCCTGCACCACCACCAGCAGGAAAATTTTCAGCAGATACTTTTGCACCTCCACCAGTATATCCACCAGAAGTTGTAAAAGATCCACCTGAACCAACAAATCCAGAAGATGAAGTAGCAGTTCCTGCTTCTCCAGCGATTGTTCCTTCTCCTGCACCACCACCATTTGCCATATTGGTTCTTGTATATGCAGCCCAAGCTGTAGACCTAGACATTCCTGGGCCACCACCATATATTGTTGCACCAAAAGCAGTTGTTGAACCACCCATTTCTGCTTGATAATTACTTTGACTAGACTGCAATCCATTTCTACCACCAACACCAACTTTAATAGGATAACTTCCAGCGGGTATTGTTCTTCCTGCGGCATAGAGGACACCACCTCCAGCTCCACCACCACCGAATTCACCACCACCTCCGCCTCCTCCAGCGACCATAAGAACATCAGCTGATACGGATTTATCCAAATATAACATATAATCAGTTTGAGTTGGCCATGCAGTTCTAGAATCAGTTCCATGAACCGCAGTATCTCCCCAAAAAACATGAATTCGATAAGTTACATCACTTGCTATATAAGTGGTTACTTCTCCTCCTACAACTGAATATGATCCTCGCCAAACATTTGCATTGTTTGTGGCATCTATCAGTTCAAAATATCTATTACCTTCTCTATTATAATATACTGCACCAACAACTGCACCGGCAATATTTGATCGTGGATGTGGATCTGTATCTCCTACAAAATTAACAGCTCTATAATTAGAAGTACCTATACCACCAGAAGTAACATCCAACCAAAAACTGGAAGTGCCATCATTTGTGTATTGATAGGTAACTCCTGTACTTAATCTAAACCATCTTTGACCAACATTTGGATTTGAAGGTGCAGTTTCACTTGCAGAATCCATTGGAGTCATCATTTGTACTGGAACTTTATCTAATGCCATTTTTTCTTTTTGTTATCTGTTGTTATTATATTTATACAAATAGGGAATACTGTTTCTGTGATTTCAATCGTGATACTAATCTACCATCCTCATAAATCTCAACATTCCTTCCTTCCGATTGTAATTTTTCTGCTTCACGATATGCGGATTCCTTGTTACCTACATACTTTAGGCCGTCACTCACTTCTACTTGCCAAGTAGATAATTGGTACATGAAGGTTTTTCCCTTTTCCTATAGTGTAAACACTATTATTTATGAAAATTGAAATCTTGACTAACTTAAAATTTCTTTAGTTAATGTACTATTACTCTTTTTTAATTCTGTATTTAATTTTTCTATTTGTATTGAATTTAAATTCAATGTCTTTAATGCGTGTTCAATTCCTACTTTTACACCCCTTCTATAAAATGCACTAAGTACAAATCCAAATGCAAGAAACCAACCAAACATTTCTAACCAACTCATGATCTATCCTTTTTCTTTAATTCGTTTGCAATCCATGCAGATGCAATATCATTTTTTACTGGTTTTGATATTGCCCTTCTAATAAGTTTTGTACTTATTTGCAACATATCTTCTTCTACTCCATTATTATCCACAATGAAGAAACTTTTTGGCCCGAAAAACTGTTGAAATTTTCCCATATTATTTTGGACATCCTGCCAACTTTTCTTTACTAGTGCGGGTTGTACTGAACGAGCTCTTTGTTCATTTCTTGCGAGTGCAACTTCTAGTGAGGTATTAACGAAAACCATTGAGGTTTCGTAACCAATTTGTTGTAACATTGATGCTTGTTTTGCAACCTTGTCATATACATGACCAGTACCATCTATGAGAATACCTAAACGACCCTTGACTGCATGAAATTTCTTTGATGCAGTTACTTTCTTTGCTCTTGCACGTTCCACATCTCTCTTTTCGGTTTCTGCTTCAGGCATCTTTAGGGAAAGTCCTTCCTTTTTCAGAAATCGTTCAAACGGAGTATCAGAGTTTATCATCTTCAATCCTAAACCACCAGTAGTTTTACCAGCAATAAAAGACTTACCAGACCCAGGCCCTCCAGCCATGAATACTGCTTTGAAGATATTGGGATCGTAAACTCCCTCTTTTATAAATTGTTCATATGTTATCATGATACTATTTATAATTATTGCATAAAAACTCTGGTCTTGAATTCTTTGTCTGTCATTCCCATTGGTGGTGTTTTATATCTAGTTTGTACCACCGCAGGTTCATTTTCAAAAGAATCTTTCATTACAGTCATTGTCATCATATGTTTTTGAATTGATGGTTGTACTAAATGATGTAATTCTGTAACTACATATCTTCCAGATAAAACTCTATCTATTGCATCTCTGGCTGAAGCTTCACCTACTGTATCATTTACTGGTATTATTACATTGATAATATCTCCCACCATAATATCAGTATCACCATATGTTTCAATTTTTATAGTAAAATTATTAACTCTTTCTAAATATCTAGCATTAGAAGATTGTAACCATTTTTCAGCATTATTATGAATTCCTTGAGTATGTAAATTATCACTTCCTGAAGGATGAACAAATACTTTTTGATTAAACTGTTGAGTAAGTTTTTTACCACCCAATTCATCATCTTTTAATAATGATACCAATGGCCCATGACTTTTTTTATTCATATTTACTGAATTTCTTCTATCATAATCATTCTCATAATTAAATTCAAATTTTTGAATATTTTTATTAAAAATATCATGAGTAAAAAGGGTAGATGCATACATTCCATTTTTTAAATTTATAATAGAATTTGTATTGTTAAAAACTTCCCAATGTAAAATAGTATGTATTGCTGTAGATGGATTTTCTTTTTCCGTATTTACTGCTGAATTTGGATGTTGAAAAACATATGTTGCTTTAGGTGCAACAATTTTATTTCCCTGTTCTCCTAACAAACTATCAAATGAACGAAAATGATACCCTTCTGAATTTTCGTAAAACAAATAATGTGGGGAATTTTCTTTTTTACTTATAGCTTCATTTTTTAAAAGATTAACTGCTTGATATGGAGTAAGATTTGGAATAACAAATTTTCTAACATTAAGTGTGGGGTCTATAGTAAAATATTTGTGACTTCCTAAAAAATTAGAACCTTTTATTATTTCTTGTACAATATCACTAATCTGTCCATTAAATGATTTTGATATTTTAATTTGTTTATTTTTAAAATTATCATATGTAGTAAAATCAACAAGAACTGATTGTGCCCTATCTGAAGTATGTACTCGTTTTCTTACATTATATACTATTGCATGATACTTATTAAAATCTATTGTATGATGGCCAGGAGTTCTAAGTGAAAATAATAATCTTTCCTGTCCAAGAAATGGTAATTCACTAGATAAACCATCTGCATCTTTTAATAAAAGTTGACCTTCAATATATGGAACATTTAAATTTTCATAGATATTTATTTCTTGTACTAAATTACTAACTTCTTTTCTTATTCCAGATGTTCCAATTAAAAGTACACCATCTAGTGCAAAATCGCCTGGATGTTGTAATGCGTTTTTATCTGACATTATTCTTTAATATGAAAAGGATTGTCTGATCTATTACCACTAAAATAAGTAGTTGGATTAACCAGATGTGTATTTATTTGTTGTTGTCCTTGTCCTGCTGAAAGAATAAATGCTTTCATTAAAGCTCCAAGTTCTTCAAATGATTTAACTAATGAATCATCATCAGTTTGAACAAGGGTTCTTTCCCCTGTTGCTAGATTAGTTTTAAATCTTTTACCTTCAACACCAGCTAGATAAGTTTCAAATATGGCCTTTGGATTTATCATAGAAGTAGGAATACCATGTTTAAATATTGCATCAAAACCACTCATACCTATTGATTTTGTAATTTGTTCCGTAATTCCTGCTGTTTTTTGAATATTTTTTCCTTCCGCATCTTTTAAAATATTACCAAGGGCATCTCTTTCCCATATTGGATTTCCTGCGGAATCAACTAATCCTTCTCCCCACCTATTCAATATTGTTCCAAAATATTCTGAAAAATACCTTTCCATAGCATTAGACCAAGTAAAATCTGCCTTATCTGTAAATGGAGAAAATCTTTCTCCTAATTTTACTATTTGAGTAAACCATGAATCAAAAACACTTCCAACACCGGCTGCTTCAGCAGACATTCCTTTTTCAGCTGACATTGCTCCTTTTCCAAATTCTGCAACATTTATTGCTTGAAAAGCAGGGTTCAGCCTTCCCAAAAGTTTTAAAGTTTGTTTAATGCCCGGCGCATTAGCAGCTGCGCCTGGTATAGACATAGCCGTGTTTTTAATCCAGTTACTCAACTTTTCCATTCCTTCACGAAAAGTATTTCCTTCTTGTGACATACCTGCCATTGCTTTTATTTCTGCCCAAAGACCTCCGCCCCCAACATCAAGGTTTTTAAGTCCAGAAAGTCCTTTTGCAGTTTTAGTAATATCTGCTCCCAGTTCTTGTGCTTGATCAGCACTAATCATCACTTGTTTACCATCTATTTCTACCCACCATCTCATCATATTTGTTCGACCAACTCTCATTTGTTTTTGATATGGTTTTCCTACTTTTGGTTTAGAAGGTGCGCCTGGGGGGCGTGCAGCTGCATTAGCAGTATCCGCAGCTTTTTGTGCAGCTTTTGCAGTTTCCCTTGCAAGTCTTGCTGCTTCTTCTGCAACTCCTGCAGCTTTAGTTGCTTTTGCTAACTCCTCAGATGCAGCTGCAAGTTTTTTTGCAAGAGGACTATCTGGTGCTAAATCTTTACCTAAGTTAAATGCTCTCTGTGCAGCTGCCTCTGCTTTTGTTGTTTTTGCAAGTTCTAAATTTGCATCCCTTAATTTTTTTGCTAAATCTGCTTCATCCGATAATGCATGAGCAAGAGTTTGGGCCCTAGTTACAGCAGTCTTTTCTGCTTTTGCAAGATCAAGTGCATCATTAGTTAGTTTTAATTTTTTTGAAAGTTCTGAGGCTTCATCCAAACTTGTTGCATATTTAATTGATCTTTGAAGTGCAGCTTTTTGTTTTGTTAATTTTGCAACTTTAAGGTCTAAATCTGCTAACTTTTTTGTAAATGGTGCATCAATACCAAACCATCTTTGTAATCCATTTCCTACTGCACTAAGTCCAGATGCAGCTAATTTTAAAGCCCCCTTCCATGCAGCCCATGCAGCTCCTAAAGCTAAAAAACTAGTTCTTAACCAATCTGGTACTGTCATGTTTTTTGTCCACTCTGGAAGAATATTTTTCCAATCTTCAATAGTTTTTAGAAAATTATCCCATAATTTTTTTAAATCTTTTCCTTTTAACCAAGACAATGCAAAATATAATGCCAATAGACCTAATAATTTCATAAGATTTTCAAGAAATCCACCAACAGCTTTAGTCACACCTTTAACTTTATCTTTAGTCCAATCCCACGATTTATCTAAACCTCTAGTCGCAAGTTTTGCAGCTCTCTGTTGAAAAGCAAATGCCATTTTTGCAAGACCTTCTTTTCTTTTTTCAGTATCTTGAATAAATTTATTATGTACAGCTTGTGATTTATCTGAATCTGTGGAATCTTTTGCATAAGAAGTAAAATCTTTATGAAATTTATCATCTGCTTTTGCTCGATCTTTATCATGTTTTTCAGCAGTTTCATGTAATTTTTTAGTTTCATCGGCAATACCTTCTGCAATCTTTTCATACTCACTTGGTTGTTTTACAGCATCAATTAGAGAATTCATTGCAACAGCAGTTTCAGTTGTACTTCTTTCTACTTTTTCTAAAAGTTGATTAGATTTAATTTGTTCTTGTTCTGTAGATCCAGCCATAATTTTTACCTTCTAAGTTTTGCTTCTTCAGCTTGTCGTTTTTCTTCTTTAAGTTGTTGTTCTATTTTGATAAGATATATATCCCTTTCCCACGGCATCATATTTTCAATTTCTGTTAAACTCCATTTATGATTATGCATTAGAGAAAATGAATAATCAAAATATATTTCCAAAGTTATATGAGAAAGGGCTATTAGAAAAAAGAGTTCATACCCTCAAGCATTACTTTTGATTTTACCCCTGTATTTGGGTTTGTAACTTCTACCTCATGTTTTAATTGAGGCATAGTTTCAAAAAACTGTTGAATTTTTTCAAACTGTTCATGATTTAAATTTTCTAGAAAATCCTTTTTCTCTTTATCAGAATAATCCATCGCATCATAAGTTTCTTCTCCCTGCCATATTTGATACATACAATCTTGTATCATTCCAAACATTGCATCTGCACCACTAGTTTCATCTCCTTCTTTATTTTTTACTGTAAGTACAGTTGCTAAATTTGGATATGACATTAATAATCCAATATTATCTGTTAATTGAATTCTAGCATTATGATCATCACCCATTTGAACTTGAACTTTGGTTAAATCTACATCAACAAGAACCATAGATTGTTCATCATCTGGACAAGTTACTTGTATTTGAGCAACTTCTCCTACCGACTTAGCTCTAATTTGTAGAAAAATATATTCTATATCAAATAAGGGTAAGCTATCAGTTTCTATTTTATCAAAACAACAATTTTTGATTAAATTTTTTATTGCATTATATAATGACAACTCATCACCAGTTTCTTGAGCCATCAATAATATTTTTTCTTCTTTTACAAGAAAGGGTCTAAATTTTATTTCCTCATCAGTAGAGGGTACGACCAGAGAATACTCTGGTACGTTAATTTTTGGTAAAGTCATAATATTCTCACTTTATTAATGTTAAAATTATCCGAATAAATTCGATGCCTTTGATAATGGGCCTGTATTTATTCCTTGATTCATCGCACCACTTAATGGCCCTGCCAATTCTTGTGGTAAATCTTCCAAGAATGGAAATCCATCCTTTTCATTTCTAAATTCTCCAACTGCAAGATTGATTTCTCCACGTTTTCCAATATCACCCATATTAAACGTGTTCCATTTCTTATATGCCCATGTCACACTAAACTCAGCTGGAGCATTAGTACTTGCATGGCCCAAATCTATAGAACTTACAATTTGTGGCCAACATTGCAATACCCTTACCCCATAGGTATTAATAAATTGTAATTGTGGTTTGGGATGTAATGCTTGTGCTTGATGTCGTGGATTTTCAACACCAGTATCTTTATTAAATTTAGCTGTTCCTTCTGATATTGCTTTACTTACAGGATGTGTTCCTGCTCCAGTTTTTTTACCTGGCTTCATAGCTTTACCAGTTGTTACTGTACCCCTAGTATAAACATCAAAATGTGATGTATATTCATCATAGTAATTAAAATTACCAGTTAAGTCATTATAAATCAATTTTTGCCAAGCATCAAAAAAGTTCTTAATTTTCATTGTACCATCACAATAAAATGTAGTTGTTATTGCACCATATTGTACACTTTGAGGATATGCAAAATGAGTTCCATAATGTCTTAAAGATGCAAAATTGATTGATTTTTCTGGTATGGAAACCTTACTGCAAAATAAATTTAATAATGTATCTTGTCTTTCTTTTCCTTCTTCTTCTCTTTTTGTTGTTGTTGTACCTTGTCCTGGCCTATCATATTTTTGAAATTTTTTATCTGCCTCAGCATTTGCATTCCATAATGTCTTAGCAACTTGTGCAGCTTCTGCATATTTTTCAAAAATTGTTCCTTGACCAGCTCCATCAGTACCTTTAACAGAATAATTCATCTTATGTGTTTTCCAATCCAAACCACCACCCCTTACAAATCCGTTAGGTGTAGCCTGTGCCCAATCTGGTGATGTTCTTGGGCCTCTTTCTGGATGTTGAGGTTGTGGATTTTTTGGTTTAGTTCCATTATAAGTTGGATGTGCTATACCTGTTGGTGGTTGAAATGTAATTTTAAATTGAGCAGGATTTTGAAAACCTTCTGCTCTAGTAACTGCTCTTCGATAAAGATCAACCTCACCTCTTGCATCTGTTTCAAATTGTTTTCTTCCTCTACCATCATCTAGAATTTTTGCTTTTCTTAGGAGTCCTTTAGCCCTTTGTTTACTAAGGAGACTTACACGAACATCGTTCATTCCTCCTTTTCCTAGTTTTACTCCTTTTCTAATTATTGCCATACTTTTCCTTAGTACATTTGTGCTGATTGATTCCAGACATATTTTGCAGATTGTTTTTGGAACTTCTGAAGTGGAAGTGCAGCTGCGTAACTCCAATCTTCTCCGCCAATTCCATACAATCCTTTTCCTCGTACTTGTCCAAACAAATATCGTTTAATACAAGGTATTGCTGGTTTAAATTTTGTTATTATATCATATGATAATTTTAATCTATATCTTTCAGTTAAATTTCCACTACCTCCCTGAGCTTTAATTAATCGTATCATCAAGTCTGTACGATCATTAGGTGCAAGATAATGTAAATTAATACCATAAAATCCATTTTTTGCATAATCAAATGGAAATATAAGTGGCCACATATCCCAATATGGAAGTATTTCATCCCATTTTGCTTTATATTGAAATAAATACATTCTACCAATAAGTGGTCTAGATGTTACACCTATACTTCTTTCCCCTGTCAATTCTTTTCTTCCTGTAGATGCAGGGAAAGTTGCACGTTGAGTTTTTCTGACAATATCCTTAAACCACTTTATTGCCTCACCACTTTTTGCTTTTATCTTTGATAAAAAATCTGTTGCTATCTTATCTGCCATATAAGTATTTAGTCATCTTGAGATGATCTTCTGTTATTATTAAAAATTTCCATCCATTACGTTTACACACATCCTGTGCAGCTGCCCATTTTGCACGATTCCTTGCCCACTCTGTAGTTTCGTGCATAAATGCTTTGGTGACTCTTTTTGTTTTGGTTGCTTTAGGTGGTTTGGTATATTTCTTTGGTTTGATTTCCACCATAAACTTATCACCATTTTTTGTCTTAATATAAAAGTCAGGGAAGTATCTATGTCTCTTACCATCCAATGGTGAAATATATGGTACTACAAGTTCTTCAGAGCCCCATTCTACAATGTCATCATTATCATCACAATAAGTCATAAACTTACGTTCCCATAATGACCTATAAACAATATTGTTAATATCCCCTTTATATTTCTTTCGATTAGTGGGATAAAATTTACCCTTGTAAGTCATATAAATACTTAAAATACTTTCACAGGAATATTTATGCAGAATTTCATCGCACAATCTATGAGGAGAGCAGGACTTGCACCAGCAAATAAAGGGCCGGTTTCATCTCAATCTCCAACTAATAAAATGAATCAAACTGGTACTGCTCCAGATTCACATATGAAGATTGGAAGTAAATGGTCTTACTCTACTTTAGAATATCCAGCAGACATTCAAGAAAGATCAGATTTAGGACATTATATGATGTTCTATATAAATGTTCATGATAGTAGCCGTAGTGAATATTCTACCTATAAATCTATGGCAGATAAAGTAAGAGTTGGGGGTTCTCCTGGCACAGCTAATAGACAAGCAGAAGCAAAACAAGATTTAAATGGTGCTAGAGAAGCAATGAGGAATGAAACAGAATATTCAGCAAAAATGAATTCTGATAAATGGGGAGGCGCTGGAAATAATACTTGGCAGCCTGGCAGACTTCCAAGAGTTGTAGGTAGAGAACATCATCAAGGTAGATTATCAAAAACATTAAAACGACCCAAAAGAACTAAAAGAACTACAGATTCTATAGTTTTGTATATGCCCCCTACTATACAAACTAATACAAATGCAGTTTATAAATCAGGCGAAATAGGGGGAATGACATCACAATTAGCAGCTCAAGCTTCAACCATTTATAGTAGAGCTCAATCAGTAGGATGGTTTGACGCAGTAATGGAACAAGTACCAAATTTAGTAGATCAAGGTATAAATGATACTCAAAGAGCAATTACAAAAGCACTTGGAGCTCTTATGGGGGGAGATTCACTTACTGCTGGAGCAGATAAAATGTCAAATAGAGCTGAAAATAGATTTCTTGAATCTTTATTTGATAATATTGGTTTTCGTAAATTTTCATATACATTTAAATTTACACCAAAAAATGTAAATGAATCTTTTATTGCAAGAAATATTATTAAAACCTTTAGATTTCATATGACCCCCGAATTACCAGAAGTGGGAGATTATGGAAGATATTTCATTATTCCAGCTGAATTTGATCTTTTCTATATGTTCAGAGGTGATGAGAATACTTGGTTAAATAAAATAACATCATGTGTATTAACCAATATGGATGTCAATTATGCAAATGGTAAGTATCAAACATTCAGACCAGTTTGGGGAAAAGGTAATGAGGGAGCTCCACCTACAGAAATAGAAATGAAATTAGATTTCATGGAGACACGAATTATTACAAAAAGAGAAATTATGGAAGGGTATTAATATGTATTTTCAATATTTACCAAAAATGACATATGATCCAGTTGGTAATGGAAATGGAAAATTCGTAACCAATATTCTGAAACGTGCTCGTATAAGAACCAATGTAAAAAAAGAATTGGTTATGTTAGACAAATATGATGTTCAAGAACTTGAAACACCAGAAATAGTTGCAGATAAACATCATGGAAGCCCAACCTATCATTGGGTAGTTATGTTAATAAACAATATATCAGATGTTAATCATGATTGGGTTAAATCTACACGACAAATGCAAAGGTATCTTCAAGACAAATACACTACTGCTCAATTAGATGAAGTTCATCATTATGAAATACCACAATCTTCTGGTGATACCTCTATAACAATTCAAGTACCTCAAGGTACAGACGGAGCAACCCCTATTACAAATTTAACTTATGAAATGGAATTAAACGAATCAAAAAGGTCTATTGATTTGTTAAGAAATGAATATCTTACTTTTTTTATAGATGAATTTGAGGAGATGATGTAATCAACCCCCAATTATGAGGGCTGATTATTTAAAGGTTAGGCAGTTGCTAACTTCTCAAAGTAGTCCATAGTATCAGATGATCCACCAGTAATTGGTTTTCCACCATCAAAAGGAACTTCTCCCATATCAGATGCAA
>VTLG01016987.1_pt1 | contig 13757 bp, 15 predicted proteins | sample 4694571 | NCBI WGS metagenome assembly VTLG01 (sample SAMN12604809, study PRJNA352737) | marine metagenome | biome: ENVO:00000447; feature: ENVO:00000209|ENVO:00000569|ENVO:01000036; material: ENVO:00002151; isolation source: viral sequences binned using virsorter ...
GTGAACGAAGAGCCGATATAAGTAGTGGATTAGAACAGGATAAGTTTAAATTAGATAAATTAATTGCTACAGAAGATATTGATATAAAGAGAGGCAACTTAGCTATAAATGAATTTAACGCTAAACATAGACAAAAAATTGATTGGGCTACTCTTGATGTCAAGAAAGATGATTTAAAAACTAAACGAGATATTTCTTACGCTCAACTAGAATGGGATAAAAACAAATCCCGTAGGTCTCAAGATGAAATAGAAAGATCAAATAGAGCTAGAGAAGCACTAAGAAAGACAGGGCATGATATAAACCAAGAAGGTAATTTAATTAAATGGAAACAGGTAAATGATGCAGACAGAATTAATACTGAAAAATTAGCACAGACCGATAGGGATTTTAAATTAAGATCACGGATAGCTGAGTTTGAACGATCATTCAAAAATAAGTCCTTTGAGTGGGAAAAGACAATGAACTTGATTAACAATGATCTTAAGAAACAAGGTCTGGAAATTCGTAGAGAAGGTAACCGTATTCAGTTAGTGGGTATTGAGACTACGGCTGAGACAGCGGATAAGAATAGAAACGCACAAATTATGCTTGCAAGAGAAAAAATACTGTCCAGTGAAAATATGAATCGTTATAATGAGCTAGGGAAAAACCAAAGGGCTGAACTTGACCGTGAACTTAGGAAAAGTTTAGATGATGCAAAGACTTTAAGGGATACAAAAACTATAAAAGCTCCTAATGATAATGAGAGGTTAGCAGTTATAAATTTTGTTAAGACAATAAAAGGAGTAAAGGACTCAAAGACAAATAAAACTGGCCCTGATTTACAAAACAGTTTACAGAAATTTTACGAAGATAGTGATTGGGGTTCCATTGACTCTGAAAGTGTAGGGACACTTGCAAGTCACGCAAAGAAAATTATGGAATCACATAGAAGAAGAGGAATACCGTTAGAGATAACGGAGGCAGTTCAAATGATTGTAGAAGCTAATTTAGGTGCTGGTAAATTTGATTTTAAAAGAAAGCCAGTATCTCAAATTACTATTGAAGAGCTAAAGGAATAATGCCTACTTATAAAATAACTTTTGGTGAAAAAAAATATAAAGTAACCGCTAATTCCGAAGCGGAGGCTATGGCTGGCTTTCGATCTCAAATGGGTCTGGATTCTCAAGAAGATACGGATACACAAAAAGAAGACCCGACTACTTGGGAAAACCTTAGTTATGCTTATGATGAAATGGTGGGCTTTGGTGCTAGTATAGGAGATTACTTAGAATCTGTAGCACCCCTTGGATCAATAGGGTTTGACTTTACAGATGGGTTTACTTATTATTCTCCGGACCAAAAATATGGCGAGGGATATTCCGATGCGTCCCCAAAGGAACGTAGGGAAATGATTATGGCTCATCGTGCTAAACTATTAAAGGAAGAATACGGCGAGGACTTTGTTCCGGATAGAGATAGTTGGGCCTATACAATAGGAGGGCTTGGTGGGGCTATAGCTGACCCTACAAGTTTACTTCCTATGGGAGCTACATGGAAAGGAGCTACAGCTATAGGGGGAGCTTTAGGATTTGGTGCAAGTGCAACTGATGACCTACGACAAAATAAAGAAGTGGATTTACCAAAGGCCGCTGTATCTACCGCTGCCGGAGCAGTATTGGCAGGGGGAACTAAACTTGGTATAGATAAATTAATGCAAAGAAGTGCTTCAAAAGTTGTAGATAGAGTTAATGCTAAACTTGATGAACGCAACGCTTCCGGTATAGATACGATTGCAGAGGACATACCCATGATTGCCGAAGAACTAGGGTATTCTCCGGCAAAGGTAGCAAGAGCCTATAAAACATTAGGAGAAAATCCCTATGCCCGTACTGTAGATTTATCTGAGAAGTCAGCTACGAAAGCAATTACTGAAGACAGTGCGGTATCCCGAATACATAGTCCGGCGTTGGATGATTTTCTGGGAATACTCTCTACTCAAGTAAGAAATATATCGGAACCTATATACAATAAATTAAGAGAATTTGAATTAGGTATTCATGTGAATACTCAAAATAGACTTTTAGATATTCAGGACTTTGCGGAAAATTTACATAAATCACTTACGCCAAGGCAACATAGAGATGTATCTATACATTTATCTAACGGAAGGTTTGATGAAGTCGAAAATATTTTACGGGATAATGCTAAAGATATAACAGTTAGGGACGGTATACTTAAAACAAGAACTATAAATATGTTAGATAGCTTTAATAAAGTAAGGGATGTACTTGCTGATTTAGGAGAGGGATTGAAGAGTGTAGGATATAAAATAGATATAGAGGAAGGGCCGTGGGGACGTAGTGATAGTTCTTACTTCCCTAGACAAGTTAAAGATTACGAGGGATTACTAAATGCTTTAGGCGGGGAACGTAAAGGTTTTTATGAGCAACAATTAAAAGCTTATGCTGATAAAAAGGGAATATCAGTAGCGGCTGTAAAAAACGATACCACTACTAGAGATGAAATTTTAAACCAAGCCGTGAGGGGTTATGCAGTAGATACGTCCGGTCATGTCCCTCGCTTTGTTAAGAAGAGACAACTAGATAATGTAACTGATGATCTTCTGGACTTCTACGGAACACCAGCGGAATCCCTACAGTCCTATGTCAGAGGCGCGACAAATGCTATTGAACGTGGAAAATTCTTTGGTAAATCTGTAGACTTAGATGAAACTGGTAGTATAGGAGCTTGGTTAAGTAAGGAACTACCCGATATTAAACCCGACGATCAACTTAAACTTCAAGAGTTATTAAAGTCAAGATTTATTTCCGGTGAACAAACCGGAGATGAATGGTCCAAGTTGTTAAAGGATACCGGATATGCCGGAACAATAGCTAACCCGATTGCCGCTGTAACACAGATTGGTGATGTAGGTATAGCGGCATATAAGTCAGGTATTTCTCCTACTATTTGGGCAGCACTCCGGATGCCCTTTAGTAAAAAAAGTGCTAAACTTATTGATATAGGTCTGGACAATACTATATCTCAAGAGATGGGGAACCCCAGTAAATTTGCTAATGGATTACAAAAGTTATTCAAAGCATCTGGATTTGCACATATAGATAAATTTGGTAAGCAGACTATTATTAATGCTGCACTTATAAAGGCTCAAAGACAATCTAGGTCTACTAAGGGAGTAGAAAAACTTAAGGAAAAATGGGGTACGGTTTTTGGCGATGATATGAGTACAGTTATTGATGATCTTAAAGCAGGGAATATGACTGACAATGTTAAGCTATTAATGTGGAATGAGTTATCGGATGTTCAACCTGTGTCCCTAAGTGAAATGCCGAAGAAATACTTAGATAATCCCAATGGTAGATTAATGTATATGCTTAAATCTTTTACACTTAAACAAGTCGATGTTGTCCGTAGAGATATAGTGCAAGAAGCGGCTAAGAAAGGTGCAGGGAATAAAACAAGAGCCGCTGGAAGAATGTTAAAACTTGCTACATTTCTAGGTTCTACTAATATGGCTACGGGTGTAGTAAAGGATATGTTATTAGGAAAGGATGTAGATGTAGATGAGATACCCGAAAGAATGGTATGGGGTTATTTAGGAGTCTACGGGATGGGTAAATGGGGAGCAAGTAAATTTGTAGAGGACGGTAAGTTACTGGACAGGGCAGCGGATATGATTACACCAGCGGCCCCTCTTATAGATGCGGCTGTCGGTGCGAGTGTAGAAGCTGGAAAAGATGACCCTGACTTCTCAAAACAGTTAAAGAGTGTCCCACTTGTCGGACCCATGATGTACTATTGGTTCTTAGGTGGTGCGGAAAAATACAATGAAAAGAGAAAGAAGGAAAAATATAACTTATGAGTATTAAGGGACTTTTTGATACTATCGGAGATGTCTGGAGTGGTATGCCCTTAAGGGACAAAGCGGCTATAGCTACTTCTCCTGTACCTATAGTTGGTGATGTTGTGGGTGCATATGCAGACGCAAGACATATTGGGGAACAATATGGAAAGACAGGTAAGGTTCCTTGGTTAGATGTAGGTATGGCATTTACTGGTTTGTTACCTTGGGTTCCTCCGGCTGTAGCGGCTCGTAGTGCTAAAAAAGGTGCTAAATCTGTAGTGGAAAAAGCATTAAGGAATCAGCCTAATTATTTACCCGGATTTTATTCTGGAAATCCAATACAAAAGTTAGGGGCTGTGGGGTACGGTGCGGCTCAAGGCGCATGGAATATGGCGAAACAGGCTCACTTTCCTAAACGTCAGGGTCTTTGGAGGGAGTATGGTATATCATCAGTCGAGCAAGATGTAATTAAAAAGTCCGTAAAGAAAATAGAGGGGAGTTATGATCCTAATGTTATAAATAAAGCTACAGATAAAATTACGGATATACTGGACAGTAAAGGCTTACCATTCACTGAAAAATTAGCAAAAGCAGGGGGAGGTTTAAAAGGAAAAGAACGAGTTCAAGCTATGGCAAAAAGAGCTAAAGATTTAAATCGTAAAGATTTTAAAATTGATTATGGTGATGTTAAAGCATCAGTTAGACATCCTCAGAAAAAAGCAATGGGAGAAATAAATAAAGCTATATTAATGAGTAAGCAATATGGAACAAAGAATTTTTATTCCGCTTTGGACGGTATGGATTACCAAGACTTTGCTAATTTAAGTAAAGCTGATTATAGTAAACTTGTTAAAGGAACTACAGGTTTAAATGATGATACAATGTCAGCGGTGTTTAGAGCAGTTAATCAGGTACAGGGAGTTGACCCTAAAAAAGTTTATCGTATGGGATTAAGAAATCCAGATACCGGAGCCTCTGGTAAACTTTCCAATATGTTATATAAAGGTAAAGTATGGGGGGGTTCAGGAATAGAAGTAATGAGTTCAGTATTTAAACAAGGAGGTAAGACTAAAAAATTTAAAACTAATTTAGATTTAGTGGAAGCTATGGAAGCTAAAGGTATAAAGGTTTTTAATTCAGGTAAAATAAGGGAAGCAGCTAAAAAGGGTAAGGATAATGTAGAAGTTATTATACAGGGTTCCTCCAAAACAGATGCCTATGAATTAGGCGGTGCTAATTATATTACCGTAGTTAAAAAAGATGGTAGGGCTGTTTCCTTTATGAATGATGAAAATGATTTAGCACCAATACCTTTATCTAAATTAACAAAAGGAAAATTAAAAGATAGGGACGTTAAAGCACCTATGGCAGACAGAATGATTGCCATGTCTACACCTATACACGTTGATTTATTAAAAGCTAGAGGAGCCGATCCTAGGCTACCTACTGGCGGTAAAAAAATTAAAGATAAATTAAATAGGGCTAAGAAAGCTCGTCAGGAAGCTAGAATAAAGGTAGAGGCAAGACTACCTTACGCTGGTAAAACTCCTAAACATTCTCCTCAAGGACAATTTTTAGATTTACAAAGACCACAGTGGCAAGCTATGAAAGCCATATCGGAATTAAACCCTAAAAGAGCCTACATCCCTGCCGCTGGAGAAACTATCATGACCGGACTTAGGTTAGGAAAAGTCCTCGACAGAAATATAGAAGGTGGATTGTTACCGATAGACCCACTGTTATAATAATCCATTTATCTTCTACGGTCATTCCCCTACCTCCTCAATCAGAACCTTAAGATACCACTCAGCCTTCTTTAAATCCTCTACACCGTTCTTATACCGATACCTCCACAGGTACTTAAGTATATTCCCCTGTAGGTAATACTCAAACCCCTCACCCGTAGCTGCCCGTATAGCATCTATCGCTTCAATCCCTGCTTGATTGTAATGAAAGGGGTTGTTTACCATGTCCTCTTTAGTCTTCATCCGTATCTCCCTATAAATCTAGCTATATGATGAACCCACGGTAGGAGTGCTACTGCCATCAACAGATTGGCTCCGGTGTGGGCTAGGGCAATCCTAAGTGTATCTCCCTTAGGCATACCGTCCGACACTAGTAACCCTGCTAACCAGATAGTCCCTGTAGTCCCTATATTGGCTCCCAGAACAGCAGCTATGGCACTTGGCAGGGGTAGGAACCCACTGGCTACTAAAGCTATTATAGCTGTGGTACTCAGGGAACTGGATTGCCATGCTAACGTACACACAATCCCACCTAAGAACATCCAGTACGGATTATGGATAAACCACTCCAGATGTTCTACGTTCCCTAAGGATTTCATACCTCCAGCAAACATTTTCAGACCAAAGTAAAATACAACCAGACCTATGCTTATCTGGACTATGGGCATATCCCAATATTTTAACATTAACTACACTCCTTCTGTCCCGTTTCCGGATCAATAAAGCAAGCTGATCCCTCTGGTTCCACTTCGATCTTATTAAGAATACCGTAGCGTTTACCGTCAAGCCTGAAGGTAGTTACCCCTTTAAGTTTACCCTTCCACGCTTTGAGGTAGACTTCTTTGAACTCGTCAAAAGTAACTTGGCTACCCACATTAATAGTTTTAGATACAGCACTGTCCACAAACGGCTGAACTGCAATCTGCATATCAAGGTGATCGTCAACGGTAAGATCGTCCGTAGTTTCCCCCTTAATCCCGTATCTATCATACGCGAAATCCCGTAGGCGAATAACCTGAGGCCCCACTTCCGTCTGTACTGTACGATCCAATTCATGTTGAAATACCGGTTCTATCCCACTTGAAATATTATCTGCTGTAAAACTTATTGTACCAGTAGGAGCGATACTTGTCAAGTGGGAATTTCTCATCCCCTGTTTTTTAATCTTGTCCTTAAGGTCCTGAGGTAGTCTGGACACATACTCACCCTCTAAGTATTTATCTGTCTCAAACAGCGGAAAGGAACCCTTCTCTAAAGCTAAGTCGGAACTTGCTTCAAACGCATCACACATTAGGGTCTTTAGAACCTTACGGGTAAACCGTCTGCCAGTAATACTACCATACTCATACCCACACATAGAAAGACAATTAGCCAATCCTGTAATTCCAAGTCCCATCCTACGTTTGGTCTTAGCTTCAGTTTCCTGAGTAGGAAGAGGATAGGTAGTACGATCAATAACATTATCCATAGCTCTGATGACATGGGGAATATCCTCTTTAAATTTAACAAAGTCAAACTTATTAGTTACCTCATTGACGTACTTAACGAGGTTAAAGGAACCTAAAAGACACGCTCCGTAAGGTGGTAAAGGTTGCTCACCACATGGATTAGTAGCGGAGATAGTCTCACAGTACCATAGTGGATTATCGTTGTTGATCCGGTCAAGAAATAGAACTCCCGGCTCTGCCCAATCCCAGTTATTACGCATGATCTCGTCCCATAGAGCCTTAGCATTAATGGTCCGGTACTGTCTTTGGTCAAACTGTAGGGTAAAGGGTTTATCGTCCCTTACGCACTCCATAAATTCATCCGTAACACCTACGGATATATTAAAATTAGTAAGACGGTTCTCATTACGTTTAGCCCGGATGAATTCCTCAATGTCCGGATGGTCCACTCTAAGTACAGCCATCATAGCTCCCCGTCGATGACCAGCAGACATTATTGTTTGACAAACTGCATCAAAAATGCCCATGAAACTAACAGGGCCACTAGCGGAACTATCAAGGCTAACAATCCGGTCACCACTAGGACGTATCCTACTAAAGTCAAAACCAATTCCACCACCTCTCCGCATTGTTTCGGCAGCTTGTGTGGCTCGTTCCATAATGCTTTCCATAGAGTCCTCGATGACTCCGGAGACAAAACAGTTATATGCCGTAACATCTCTTGGCGATCCCATTGCTGCTTGGACCCTTCCGGCTGGCATAAACCTCTGGTTAAGTAGGATATTCCGGTAGCTCTGTCGGTGTTCTTCGTTGTCTGCCATTGCCGCTGCCTGTCTCGCACACGCTTCACTGAACGCTTCATTTGGTAACCTATATTTTTGAGAATGTAAACTATCACACGCTGGTATCTGTGGCCCATAATCCATTAAGCTCTCTCCGTATCTACATGAATTTCAAAACATACCCCACTGGCTTGAACAGCATAAGGCTGTGTCCTAGCTTTAGCTATAGCTTGAGGAAGTACGACTTCTTTACAGTGCTTCATATTCTCTTCCGGAGGAGCTTGGAATACTCTGGTATGTAGACTACCGTCCGGAAACATAATTGTCAAAATTAAAACTAGAACTTTCATAACGCACTCCCTCCGACTAAATCTGTGAGATCAGGCTCCTTATAATTCGGTCCCTTAAGCACCTTCCCTTCTTTATTATATAACGGATTACCTTCATTGTCAAGCTTGGACATATTAGAATTATGAACCCGATTAAATGGGGCATCAAAACCACTAGGAAAGGTATTAAAACTAATGAAAGTGCCGGATACAATATATTGAACATCAGCTAGTTCCTTTAGAAAATTAGCCCATTGCCCTTTAGTACCCTTTTTCCCACGGATTAATTCCACGGAAAGAATATCTATAGCCTCTGATACTTCTGCGACTTCCTCTAGTAGTAATTTTTTCCGTAGTTCCAAAACGGAAACACGGGGATCACTATCTACATCCAGATTCATAGCACGATGAAACCTTGCTACTTTCTGTTCTCTACTTACATAAGTATGTTGCATCAATGCACCGGATGATCTGGATATTTAATCGTCAGGTCCATATAACAACTATGGAATAATAAACTTATAGCTTTCCTTAACATATCGTTTTGCTCCTCTGTATTTCCAGCTTTGTTCAGCCCACTTATAAGAGTGTGGGCTAATTCTATTCTACCGATTAATGGGTCCTCCGGAGTAAAGTTTATTACCGGAGTTTCTTCCTCATTACTCATCAGGTAAATAACCTTCCGTGTCTACATCAAAAATCTCTCTTAATTCTTCTTCGTTGTCCTCCACAAGATCACTAAATCTTTCGATGATGTCCTCCGTAGTGATATTAAGTACCTCACATAAGAAGGAAGGTTCAGCTAGATTAGACACCCTGTTTAAAAACTGTTTATGTGGTAATGACATTTTTTATATTCTCTATAGTACACCATTTGAACCCTTCCTTTTCACACCATTCAGACATGGTTATCTTACCGTTCTTACGGACTTTTTTAGAGGGTTTATATAGGACAAAGATTAACTCATCCGGAGGGACTAGGGAGTTTCGTATGGCTCTGTATTTCTGTACGTCACCCTCCCTAAAGAACCCTTTACACTCCACAATAGTATGGACATTTACAAAATCCGGTATGTAATTCTTATGGATAACATAAGGGATTTTGTGTTTCTCGTAGTGAAAGGATTTCCCAAGGATTGCCCCTACCTCCGCTTCAAATTTATTTCGATACTGAGCCACGGGTAGCTTTCTTAGTCCGGGTCAAAGCCTGTGTCATGCTCCCTATCTGAGAGATAAAAGGGGAGCCTTGTAATTCCCAACCGTCATTTAACAAAGCGGTCACCGTTTCTTCAAACCTATCCGGTCTGGAGGAACTTACTACTTTATATTCAATAGTCATCAGGAGTTACTCTCTGCTTGAGGGTTAATGTCCAAAGCACCTACGGACTTATTAATCTCCGCTATGCGCTCCTCTATTTTGACCTTGGTCTTTTCCAAAGATTCCTTCTCTCCCATAAGCCTCTTCCGTTTAATCTCGTTTATCTGGCTATCCGAAACTACGATAACCTGTGGTTGAAAGAATGTAGAAAACAAGTCATTAACAATCATAATCTAATCTCCTCTACGTTAGGGTACTTGACAATTTTACTTAGATACCTTGGACCACTTGAGTAGGCAAAGGCTTTTAAGTTTGGATAACAGTGCTTCTTGTATTGGCAGTAAGAACACATAGTAGATAGTCTTAAGTTGCCCGATTTGCCATCTGGAATGACGTTTGAGCATTGAGAGGGAAGTTCTTCTGCCTTTACGGACTTTTTTACGGCTTCCACACGCTCCTCTATGTCTGCATTGTAGAACTCGTACATAGGGTGGTCCGTATCGTCCAGATCATACGTCAGGGTACATAAGTGACCGTTCTGTTTATCCATTGCTAGATAGGACCACTTCCGTTCCCCCTCTGAGTGAGCATAAGCCTTCACTTGATCTATGTATCCGAATGGATCATCAGCGGCAAGGCTACCGTCCTTAAACTTTTTAAATCCGAATGTGCTTACGGACTTTACGTCCACTACTTCCCCGTCAATCTTACAGTCCATGTGTCCCTTAATCCCTCTGACTTCACATAACTTCTGTTCATCCGTAACCTTGTGTCCGGACATACGGACAAGAAACAAAACCATTTCCTCAATAAGATGACCATAGAGAAACTTAATAAGAGTGTAAGCCGGGATTTTTTCTCCGATCCATTTATGGAAACTGTACCATAGAACTCTGTCCGGTCTGCCTATAGCGGATAGCCTCAGACCTCTACGGTTAGCGTAATCATTATTAGGTAGAAATTCCTTACGCATGATGTCCTTCATGGCCTCACCGAAACGCTCTATTTCTTCCTCCACATTTACACCTTTAGGAACATTCCGGTTCTTCATAAGGGAATAAATATCCTCAACTAATGTGGATAAGGTTTTACTCATTTATTGCATCCTTTTCCCATGTAAACGTATCAGAATTTTTATCGTAAAACAAAAACTGAACATCTAAGTTTTGTTGCATTTTAGTCTTTTTTAAAGTAGGAAATATTCCTGTAGCTTTAGCTGGAGATAAAGTTTTAACGTCAATTAACATAACTTTGTTATTTACAGTGTCCAATGAAATTATATCTACAGGACCAGTGGAAGATTCATTTCTAAATACTTCAAACCCGTTATCTAATAGAAAAGATAAGGCTTTTATTTCCGACATATCCCCTTGTCTTTTAGCGCAGATTTCTAATGTGTATCTGCCCATGTTTCCCCTACCTTGTATTCACCGTCTAAAGGACAACGGAGGTTAAGTTTAATACCAGCCGCTTTGATGCACTCCACGGCTAGCCATCCAAATTTATCTGCTTGATCCTCCCTGACTTCTGCTTGAAATTCATCGTGAATATTGCCTACAAACTTATAGTCTATACTATGTAGTTTAGCGTACTCATCCAGAATTGTCAAGGACTTTTTCATAACAACGGAAGCAGCAGACTGAAGAAGAGTATTAAGTGCAGCATGATTACTCCTTATGATAAGTTTACGATTGTCGAGTCCTTTGAGGTATCCCCGAACAGCGGCATTTGAGACTCTTTCTCGTAACTGTCTAAGAGATGGCGTGTTTCGGAGAAATAACTCTTTAAGCCTAGCTCCATCTCTTTTAGTACCACCAACGATGCTTCCGATTTTCGCATCTCCGGCTCCATAGAGGAAAGCATAGATAAAAGTTTTAGCACTGTCTCTTGTTTCAAGTCCAGCAGCTTTCTGGTTAGCTGTGTGGACATCTCCATTGATGACTTCATGTGTATACTCCTTATCGTCCATGTAATGACATAACATTCTCAGTTCAATTCCGGAAGCGTCTGCACCTACTAACTTTCTTCCCTTAGGGACCGTCCAGCAACTCCGGCAATCACTTCCGTAGGGGGAGTAACTAGCAGGGACTTGAGACATATTTGGACTACTATGCGTCATCCTCCCGGTCACCGCACCTATCGTATTTACATACCCATGTACTCTACCGTCCTGTTCAATAGCGTCTAGCCATGACTGTATTTGAGCAGTACGTTTCTGCACCAGTAGATACTCCGCTATAAGCTGTGCTTCGGGAATACCCGTAACCTTAGACAGAATGGCCTCATCCACAATCACATGACCCTTTTCGGTAAAGTGCGTAGGCTTCCATCCGAAATATTGTAAGTACCTCCCTATTTGTTGACGCGAACCTAGATTAAACTGTGGAAATTCTATGCGAGAAAAAGGGCCAGCAACACACCGCCAATCATCCCCAAGAAACTTAATACCCACATTAGATAACCCTCCATCTTTCTTATATTTTGGTGTGACTTCTTTGACAAAGGATGCCAGAGGCATAAACTTATCATGGACTTCCTCCTCTATCTCTATTCTACGTTCCTTAAGGGTAGCTAAAAGATCAAGGCATTTTCGTTGATCTAATTCCCACCCGTTTTGAATTTGTTTCGTAATGATTTTCTGAACTTCATGCTCCAGATGGATACTTGTATCACCAAAAGAAGCCAGCTTATCCGTAAGTACATCGTAAACTTTTTTAGTGACCTTAAGGTCCTGAGTACAGTACTCCACCATCTCAGGAGTAAGTTTATCAAAATCAACGTGCTTGCCTTTCGGAAAATGAAGACGATCACCCCATGCTCTGAGGGAGTGACCGCCTTCCAGTTGAGGATTATAGAGTTTTGACAGGATCAACGTGTCGGTAACCTTTAAACCAGCTAACGATACGCCGACAATATTTTCCAAGTGAACTGCGTCGAAATCTATAAAGTTGTGACCGATAACTTCTTCGTATTGATCGAACCATGCCTGTATCTCCTCTTTGTTAAATGGAAAAAGAAAGTTGCGTACCTCTCCCGCTTCGTTCATCGTACCAATCATCCAGACTTTCGTAACGGGTAACTCTGTGGTTTCTATATCTACGATAAGCTGACGGGTCATTGATTATACTCTCACCATTTTTTAATGCAACGTGTTCAAGTCTATGGCAGTTACTACATAGTATAGCACATTTATCTGCCTCGTCAAGAACTTCCTGTCTTATTTTTATACCTCTAAATTTACTCACGTGCATATTAAAATTCTTTTCTTCCTCTACTAAATGATGGAACTCTAAAAGTTCTCTAGGGAAACTTTCTTTACATACATCACAAGTCATGCCGTTCCTCTTCATTAAATATTTTTCTTTATTCCATATTCCTCTCTTCCTAGCGCGTTGATCTCTTCTTTCAGAACTCCTCATCCTCTACCGCCTTTACTTCTGGAGGTGATCCGGCTATCATACGGCCAGTCCTCTCCTCATAGTACAGCCATCCAGCGTGTCCGGTACGTCCAGTACGTCTGCACTTAACAAGCTGAACCTTGGTACTGTTACGGGTGTACTCATCTTCAGACATTTTATCACGGCTCAATAAGATCGTGTTAAATGCTATCTGATTGATCGAACCCGATCCCTTCATGTCGTACTCATTCACATCATGAGGGTCCTTAACCGCTGGTTTTCTCATGTGGGAGACAATAATAATCGATACTCCGGTTTCTTTAGCCAGCTTTAGGCATCTATCCATAAAGGCATCTATCGTACCGTTCTCGTCCGACTTCACGGCTGCATGGAGAGGGTCCAGAATAAGTACATCACAGTCCATACCCTTAACCATCCAACGCATCTTGGAAAACAAAGTATCTACGTCCGAAATTCCTAAGTGTTTCAGAATATGGACCTTATCGTTCTTATCGAAATCCTCATAGAACTCACGGTAAAGAGAGTTATCCCGTTGGTCCTGTGGGATTAAAGCTATGTTCTCTCCGCTGTGTAGAGATACAATTTTTTCGATAGTCTCTCCTATATCACTCTCAAGGAATACTGCCCCTATCTTTTTGTTGTTCTGTGTGACCATATCGTACAGGAGATTAAAGACCATAGTAGTCTTACCTATGGACGTTAAGGCTCCGATCACTGTGACCTCTCCTCCGGCTATACCACCGTTCATCATGGCATTTAAAGCACCGTAGGCATGGGGGAGAGGGGTAACTTCCTCCGTTCCTCTCTTTACAAAGGCATCCCAACATTCCTCGTCAGAGAAGCTCACTACGTCCACAGGACGATAG
>VTLG01001994.1_pt1 | contig 13756 bp, 15 predicted proteins | sample 4694571 | NCBI WGS metagenome assembly VTLG01 (sample SAMN12604809, study PRJNA352737) | marine metagenome | biome: ENVO:00000447; feature: ENVO:00000209|ENVO:00000569|ENVO:01000036; material: ENVO:00002151; isolation source: viral sequences binned using virsorter ...
GTCGTCTGAACCTTTACCTTTAGTATTTGCTGTTGCGATGATGTTGAATCCTTTTGCTGGTTCGACAAACTTTCCAATCTTTTTAAGGAAAACTCCTTTACCTTCAAGGATGGATTGGAGACAGAGAATCTTGTTTGAGGCAAGGTCGATTTCGTCAAGGAGCAAGACAGCTCCTCTGTTGAGAGCTTGAATAACTGGTCCGTCGTGCCAGACTGTGGCACCATCAACGAGGCGGAAACCGCCAATAAGGTCATCTTCATCTGTTTCGATAGTAATGTTTACACGAATAAGTTCTCTCTTAAGTTGAGCACATGCTTGCTCTACACCAAAAGTCTTACCATTTCCTGAGAGACCTGTAATGAATGTAGGATAAAATATACCCGCTTTAAGAATCGTCTTAAGGTCAGTAAAAGGGCCGAACTTAACAAACGTATCATCAATTTCTGGAATAAGATTTTCCTTAACAACAGCAGGAGCACTAAATGATTTCTCAATGTTCTCAACTACTTCTGTAGTTACTTCAAGATTCCATCTACCCTTAGCAACCTTATACTTCTTTATCTTCTTAGTTACTGTCTGATAACCAATATCATTTGCCGCACAAAATCCACGAACATCAGCAGTAGTAAACTCTTCACCAAATGTACTTCTCAGTCCATCAACAATCTGTTGTTCTGTCATTTTAATCTCAAAAGGCATGATCTCAAGTGTTTTATTTATGAATATATTATACCAATAAAAAAGGGGTCAGATGACCCCTAGTAGACACTTTAATAACTGGGTTCTAAATCATATTGCTCTTCTTCTACACACTCCGAATAAGTAAGTCCATCCCAATAAGAATGATACAATCTTCCCCAGACTACATCAAACTCATCATCATCCAAGTTCTTAAACAAACATTTGTCATTTAAGTAAATATGATATGTTTTTGACATTGTTAAGACAGTACTTCTTTAAGTTCTTTAATTAACTTTGACTTACTATGTCTTCTATCCAGTTCTATGCCAAGTGTTCTGCCGTAAGATTCCAATTCCTTCTTACTCATTTTAGAAAAATTAACTTCTGATCTTTCAATAACAGCTGCTACTTCCTCCTCTGGTCTAGGTGGTGCTTCTTCAACAACAGGTTCTGGTACTGGTGTTGATACCTTACCTGCTAATAGATCTCCAAATCTGCTCATAACTTTATATAAAATTTCTTCTAGTATTTATCAAGCAACAAGTTCAATAAATTCACCCAATATTTTCTTATTCATCTTTTTACCATTAAGAGATTTCTTAAATGCAGTACGAATCTGAGCTTTAGTAGCATCTTCACGTACATCAAATCCATCCTCATTTGCCAAAGCAGCTGCAGATAATCCAAAGTAAGTATGATAACCAGAATTCTTAATAGAAACTGCTTTATCCTTTCTCCAAGCCTTCATCATTTTATCATGTGTTTCACTATATGAACTCGTATATTTACGAATAAATTCACCTCCATCTCTTGGTGCAAGAATACGAATGCCAATGAAATTCATATCAGAAAACTTATCTCTCAAATTTCTAAGAAAATGATCTGTCTGTGACCACCATCCACCTTGCATAGAATAGGTTGTTCCAAGTGTACGATCTCTTAAGAAACAAGTCTCATCAATATTACAAGTACCTAAGAATGGAATATCTTCCCAATTACGTTGGAAATTCTTATGAAATCTAAGAGGTGATCCTTGTCCATCTGTAAGAATAACACATTGGACTTTCTCCAGTTTATTATCTCTCTTAAATTTGGGCAATATTTGATGCAAAGCAATCAATGATTCATTCAATGGAGTTCCAGAGAGTTCCAATCCAATAGGAATTCCATAACGTTGAACATCACGAATTCTACTAAATGCTAATCCAATACGAAATATATTAATCATCTGTTCTTCTAATACCTTACCCCTAACCTTACTAGTAAGGATATTCATCATAGAAAAATGATCATCAATATGTGCAACTCCTTCTTCCTTCTCATAACAAGGCATTCTTACTGATGCTGGTTCTCCATCAGAAAGATAAGATTGAAGGGGATAATTATTAGTAAAAGCATAAACCTCAAAAGGAATATTAACCTTCTTACAGAACCACAATAAGTTATACAGTTGCTTAAGTGTGTCCTGCAAAACATATGCCATAGATCCAGACCAGTCTAAAACGAATACCAGTCCGTGATTCTTACCCTCAGCAAGTGTAGTTACCTTCTTAAAGAGATCCTCGTTATATCTGTAAGTATGAAGCTTCGCTGTATCGAGAACCCCAGTGCGACTAGTAGTAGCACGAGCATAACTCGAAGCTGCCTTACGACACTCAAACTCTTTGACAAGATAATTGACCTCTTTTTGTGCAGTTCTTTTAAATTTAGCATAAATTCTATCTACATCCTCAAATCTGTTTCCAAGTTCAAATCCATACTCCTTTGCTCTTTGTTCATATTCTACAGTTTCCTGATCCCAATATTGCTTACAAACATTATGTATCTCTTGATTAGGAACAACTATTCTATCCAATCTAACCTTTGGTAACTCAAAATAAGAATTATCACTAGAACCATTAGTACTAGTCAATCCCTTAAGAGCATCTTCTAATGCATCCACAGTCTTAAGATCAAGATCACCAGAAACTTTACCTCCCACATTAACATTCTTCTCAACAGGTTCCTTATTTAACTCTTCCAACAACTCCTTATCAGTCATATCTCCAGAACCCTTTTCTGAGGATACTTCATAATCAGAATCATCTCCAGATTCATTAGAAGGCAAATCTAGTTCACCATTATCCGAGTCTCCTTGTGACTTTACAACAGACTCTTCTTCCTTTTTCTTCTGTTCTACACAATAATCATAAAGAACCTTTGCTGCTTTCAGAACATCATCAAAAGTCTCACAAGAATCTACTAGACTGACAATCTCCTTTTCAGATTCTGAAAAAGCCAGATCAACGAAGTTACCAATCTTATAATGTAAATTGATCCTATCAGCAAGACTAAAGGTATCAAGATCTTGATCAGCAATATCAAAGAAATCGTCATTGTTTAATTCCTCATAACCGTGGTAGAAACATTTCGCAAGTCCTGCATACTTACGTTTCATTAACTTCTCTATTCTAACATCTTCTACAATATTTACAAAATTGGGTGGTATCATCACCTCAGTTAACCAATTCCTATCTGGTGTAAAAAGGGCATGGCCAACCTCATGTCCTACCAACATGTCATATACTGTATTACTTGCTTTCTCCCACTGTGGAAGGGTCAACACACGAGTACCAACATTAAATTCAGCAGTATCAACTTTCTTATGTTCAACAATAAGATCTTCTGTAGCAAGAAGTTTTGCTAATTGAGATTTGATTTCGTGTCTAACTGGCATTACTTTGTTTCGTATAAACCTATTATACTAAAAAACCTCCTTTTAGAGGAGGTTTGTAGACGGTTTATCAAGTGTCTACGTCTTTCTTTTGCTTGGCGCAGCATTTGGGGTTTTAAGGATCTTTTTTGTTCCTTCTTTGAGTGATGCTGCCAGTTTGGAACTTTCATCGAGTTTCTCCAGTGCTTTCAGCAGTTCAGGTGTTTCCTCCCAAGACCACTCCTGAGAGTGCTTAGGGTTCTTCTTAGTTACGGTATGTGTTTTTAAGGTCATACGCTTGCGAAGTCAAGTATATTTATTGTAGGATGCCATCCCAATTTTGTCAACTCTTTTGTGTCAGCACAAGTTTCTTCCCTCTCACCTGGAGTATCCTCCTTAATAGGAAGATGTCCCATCCCCATCTTAGCTGCCAATTCTAATACAGAAGTGGTCTTACCAGTACCAACATCAATCACACCCCTATACTTATCTGGCATCAAAAAGCATATTGCCCTTGCCACATCATGCACGTGGATCCAATCTCTTCTATGCCTTGTAAGATACTTAGCAGTCTTTTCTTGAAGCATTCTATAGAGCATATCACTTCTACTATCCTTTTCTGCCCACACATTAAAGAACCTCATTCCTACACTATTTGGTGGTGCTTGAATTTCATTCGCCTTTTTAGTGATAGCATATGGATTTATCCACCACTCATACACAGCAGCAGAACTAGCATACAAACAACGAATATCATATCTTCTACAATAATCAAATATAGGTTTTGACTTCTCTACATTGTTCTCCCAAAATACATCAGGATTATCAAGACTTCCTCTTATATTGGCAAATGCAGCAAGATGAATAACAATATCATATCTCGTAGTTCCAGAAAAATCTTTAATATCATCTGGAAAACTCAATCCATCAACTTCATATCCAAGACTTTTTAAATGCTCGGAAACATGACTACCAATAAAACCATCATGGCCTGTAACTAAAATTTTCATAATTTTTTACTGAATCCTTTTACTTTATCGAACTTAATAACATTATCAAATTGATCAATAAGATCATCTGTTTTATGAGAGATAACAAATACATTAGCATCACTCACAACATATTTAATAATCTTAGTAAAATATTCTGTTCCAAACCCATCTAATGAACTATCAAAGATCTCATCAAGGATCAACAAATTAGTACTAGCAGAGTTCTTCATCCGTGCAATCTCTCTCCAAGTAAAGAGAAGTGCAAGATCTATTCTCATCTTCTCTCCTTCAGAGAATGACTCATAACTAAAATGATCATGTATAGGTGACTTAACACTTTCCTTAAATTCCTCATCTAAAGAAAAATTGATATAGAAATCCATCAACTGCAGATACTTATTAATCTGCTGATTCATTAAAGGAAGATACCTTTTGATGATCTTTGACTTAACACCACCATCCTTCATCAAGGCATGAGCAAATTCATTATAAACATTTCGCTCACTCTCTTGTGATTGATTCTTCTGGAGTCCTTCCAGTTCTCCTATTAATTTATCTAACGCATTCCTTTCAGAAGTTCTATTTTTAAGTTGTTCGGCAACTCTTTGAATTTCTTGTTCAATATCTCTGGTTTGTTTTTCAAGTCCAGAAATCCTTGTACTGGTTTTTGAGATTTCATGCGTTAGTTTAGATGCCTCCGATGTAAATACCTTGAATTGGGTTTCTCTTTCCTCTTCAAGTCTGATAGCTTCCTCTAGTTCTTCAAAACCATGTTGTAGTTTTTTAGCTCTAGTTTCAGCATCATTAATTCTATCTATACGAAAATCTTCATTAAGAGATTGTGTACATGTAGGACAAACCGTATGATCTGTGAAAAACTTGTGCTCCTTAGTAATCGTTGATACTTTCTGAGATAATTTACCTCTTAAGTTTCCTAACTTTCTTAACTTTTCGTTACTACCAGAAAATATTTCAATATCTTTATTGATAGCACTTAAATTTTCACTCAATTCTTGCAGTTCAGATTCATATCCATTAATCTCACTTGACAAGGTAACAACCTTATCCTTCTTATCTTTAAGATTCTTTTTACCAGTCTCCTCTAATTCCTGAATAAAACTTTTTTGCATATCAATCTTCTCTTCCATAAGATTCTTATGAATGGATATTTCTCTTAATCTTTCATTAGCACCTCTAATTCTTTCTCTAAGAATTAATCCCATTACAGAAAATATCTTAATATCTAAAAGATCTTCAATAACTTCTCTACGATTTGGTGCAGTCAATTGCATAAAAGGTACAAAGGATGCACTACCCAATACAACAATCTGAGTAAAAGATTTATAATTTAACTTTAATACTTGTTCTTCCAACCACTTCTGCTGATCAGTAGCCGCAGAAGATTGATTTAATACAGATCCATCCTTATAAATTTCAAATATATTTGGTTTTATTCCACGTATTACTTTCCATTCCGTTTTACCAATACTAAATTCAATCTCTACAACACATTCCTTCTCATTAACAGTATTGATAAGTTGTGACTTATTAACCTTACGAAATGGTTTATTAAACAATGCAAAAGTAAGAGCATCGAGAATTGTACTCTTACCAGCACCATTTGTACCAATTATTAAACTGGTAGGTGATTCCGTAAGATCAATTTCCGTAAACTGATTCCCAGTAGAGAGAAAATTACGCCATCTTATTTGTTTGAATAGTATCATCTCTTGGTGGAATCACAAAATCATCATTAGTAATGACAACATACCTATAATTATACACCTCACAGGTCTCAATTGCAAGCTCTTTCTCTACATGAACTACACTCATTGGTGGGTAATCTTCTGCTTCTAACAACCCACCATATCTCTCTGCATCATCTTCTTCCTCAAAAAGATACAATGCTCTCTCACCGTCGTGATCCTCAACGGCATAAGCACCTTCTTGTTCTTTTCCTTTTATAGAAAGAATGTACATTACTCGAACTCGCAAGCCTCCCTGTAAACATCTTTCATAATATTTTTCACTACTTCTTTATCTAAATCAAAATCAGAATCTTCAATATATTTATTTAAAAGTGTCAATGTATTCTCATACTCATCTTGGGAGAAATCCACACCTTCATCATCAATTATAAAATTCTCAACAACTTTAAGGTCTACACATCCAGACTTATTAATCTTATCAACATACTTATCAAACTCAAGTTGACTAGACTTCTTTCTAACAATAACCTTTACAATTTTATCCTTTAAATATCTTGCATCAAAGAGTTTAGAATTAGTATCCTCATAGTATACTTTCTCAAACATATTATATGGATTCTCTATAAACTCCAAGTCATAAGTTATTGTATCAAATATATGGAACCCTCTCTTATCATCACAATCATTCCAATACATCTGATAAGGATTACCTAAGTAAAATAACTTACCATCATTAGATCTTGTATGATAATGACCAGAAAATACTACATCTAATTTATCAAATATAGACACATCTAATCCACTAGATGCATTTGTTTGAACAAGTCCAGGAAATAATGCAAATCCATTCATCTCCAAATGTCCGAATGCTACCTTTGATTTTGTATTATTAATAGCAGCAACAGTATCTTCATAATTATCCTGACATACCCAAGGAAGTAATAAAGTTTCAAACTTACCTATTTTTATCTCAGTTGGTCGAGAAAACCGAACAATATTATCATAGGAAGCTAACAAAGAATCTATTGCATTTACTTGATTAGTATTCTTATAATATGCATCATGATTACCTACTATAGTATAAACCTTTGTCTTTAATTCTTTAAACTTATCATATACATTCTCTTTTGCCCAATCTAATGCCCAAAAATCCACACTCTTACGATTATCAAAAGAATCTCCAAGATGTATAACATTCTTAATCTTTCTCTCCTTTAAGGTAGGAAAGAAAATGTCATCATAGAATTTCTTAAAGTAATCGTGAAAGATCTTACTCCCTTTACGTGCTCCGTAATGGGTATCAGTTATCAAAGCAATTTTCATTAATTATATTGTTTAGCTTGTATATTCTCCTTAATTGTATTATAGTCAGAAGTATTATAATCACCATCTGCACTAAAGACTTCATCAAAACCTGACCTTTCAATAATCTTTGCTCTTATATCCATCTGTCTTTTCTCTTTTTGAATTCTACGAAGGAAGGCATAATGTATGATTTGAGTAAAATATGCAAAAGGATTGGAAGACTTTTCTGGATTAAAATTCTTTATATACTGCACACAGTTTTCTATACCATCGCAAATCATGTCCTCTCGGAACATATAATTAACAAAGTTTGGTTTATAAGATAGATGAGTTGCTATCTTAAGAAAACACTCTCCAAGGTAATTCGTTATACGAGGTCTTGGTTCTCCTGCTTCTTCAGCAGCAAAACATTTATTTCGGTAGACAACAATTGCCTCAAGAAACTCTTTGTTATTTACATAATGTTCTGATTTACGTCTTGCCATTTCATTAGTCTTCCTTAATGAGTTGTTTTATTATTATAACATAAAGTCACTGAGCTTGACAAGGTACAAAAATTACATTAAAATAACTCTGTCAGGGTTCAGAAGGGTTATTAGTAGATTTATAAAGCTTTTCTAGAAATATTCTAGCATCAGATATAGAAGATAAAAATCCCATATTAGGACTTAAATCAGTTCTATTATTAATTCTATTTTGATCTCGTAAAAATCTATTATATACATTTATCATATTTTTATCATGTACTTCCGTCATAGTCATAACATTATCCATATTCATAACTAAAACAGGATCATCAGTCATCTTTAACCAAGGATTTATACGGACTGCTTGTATTCCAGATTGACGTATAGTAATATTCTCAAAAGTTACGGGCGAATCTAAAATCAAAATAGTCTTATCTTCTTCTTCGCATGGTTGAACCTTAGAGAATATTTCTTCTCCAGAAACTAATTTTAATACTGCATGAAATTCTTCCTTATCCATTTTCTTTTAGGTTTACCTGTATTATTTCATAATTAAACTTTTCTTCGTTGTAGATTTTTATTCTTTCTATTAGATGATTGAGGGTGTAATTTTTTCTTGATCTATAAGTAATGTCGTCGGCAATGTCATATAATATTGCTGTCGTTTTATTGTCTCCCTTTCTAAGAACTCTTCCAATGCTTTGGAGGTTTCTAATTCTCGATTTTGAGGGAGAAGAGAAAATAACGTTATGAAGATTCTTAATATTGATACCAGTACTGAATGTACCATAAGATGCAACAATAATAGCATTTGATTCTTTTTCAGTAATCTCTCTTACTTTTTCTCTTTCTTCAGCTTCAACTCCACCGTGTACATAAAATACCTTTCTTCCATCATTTACAGAACTATTTATAGAATTGTACAATATTTCACCGTGCGTGGCAACTCGACTAAACAAAATAAGACTGTTACCTTTCAAGTCTAGAACTAGATTTTTAATGAAATTATTTCTCTTTTGGTGTCCAATAATGTATTGAAGTTCATCTTCATATGTCTCAAATTTTTGTTCATCATGCTTCATAAGAAGAACTCTAATCTGAAGTTTTGATAAATGTCCTTTATCAATGAGTTCTTTAGTTTGAGTTACTTTATATGATGGACCAAACAATCCTTCCAATACCCACTTATGTGTTTGGGAACCATCTAGTGTACCAGTAAATCCATATCTATATTTTGCATCATTCATCTTTGTCATAATACTTACAAGAGATTTTGACTTAAATAAATGAGCCTCATCACCAATTGCAACATCAAAATCTTTAAAGAATGTCTTTCTTAATTTGTAAATAGATTGCCAAGTAGTAATAGTAACAGGAAATTCATTAGTCTTTTCTCTTCCTGAATATATTCTATGACAATATTCTTCAGCATTCCAACCATAGTCTTTAAAATCTTTAAACATCTGTTCTACTAATGATGTAGTAGGAACAACTAATAATACTTTCTTTTTAGTCTCTACAAAATATCTTACTACAGCATATATCATTAAAGATTTACCTGATGCAGTAGGTGAAATAAGAAGTTTACGATTATATTTTAATGCGTCATATACAGCATCTATTTGATATTCTCTTGGCTTGTGCCGAGAAATCTTTCTCATATATGCTTTCACACCTTCACGAGATACGATATCATTAACTTCAAATGGAGTTCCATAATATTCATTATTCTCAAATTCAACAGTATAATGTGACTTTCTTGCCCATGAAGCAATCTTATCTACAAGACCACCATAGATCTCTCCAGTGCCAGGAGAAAACAAACGAATCTTACCATCCCAATACTTATTACGGTATTGTGGCATGAATTTAGCACCAGGAACATCAAAAGTAAAAAGATCTGTTAATTCCTGATTGATATGTGGTTCTGCTTTTACAGTCACATACACTTCATTCTTTTTGCGGATAGTAATATCAGTCACTGTATCCCCTAATGAACTGCTGCCACTCAATCGCATTCTTAATTTGATAAGTACGATTGTTTATATTTTTCAGAATACTATCCAAATAACTTATCATTACTTGATAGTAGTCTACTTTAGAGAGTAATTTAATTAAATCTAAATCTGCATCCATATACTTATCTACATCTTGCCTTAAAACTTTATGGTCAAAAGGTGTTTCGACATAGACTTCAGGATCTGCTTTGCCAGTATAATACTGCCACTTTTCTTTCTTTAAAATCTTAAATTTATTCTCTTCTGATTTTTTCAGAATAAGAATTCTATTCAAAATCCTATAATACTTTGCGTGTAATTCTGGTATTCTAGTTGACTCAGTATGTAGATTGTCTGCGTCTAACTTTGAATCCTCATCCCATAACGACTGAATTTCATCAAGATTCATAAAAAATTAAATCACTTCTATATCATATATAGAATACTTAAAGACGACCTCGGCCGTAACATAATCTATATCTGTCATAGTTGCATCAAACTCTACTGGAGAAAGACTTACTGGAAATACATCTTTAAAATGTACCTTAGTATTAACATTGAAACTACTATTGTAGATGTATAGAGTTCCATCAGAGTATTCATTATATGGACTCTTTGAATTGGGACTTGGAAAATATTGATCCTCATTTTTCAATGTAGCAAATTCATCAATGTCTGCTGGATAACCAAGTCCTCGTAACCATTTATGAACTTCTAGATAGTTTTCCATATTCTCATCAATAAGAAATCTCATACTAAAATCACTATAAGTTAACTTATCACCAGGTACTGGTATATCCTTTAAGTAACTTGGTTGTAGTGCGAATCCCAAATCAATACCAGGAATATTTGCTTGGTTGGCAAAGAAATCTGCTTTTGGTATTTTGGAAATAGCAAACTTAAATCCTACAGGGGATAAGAAGTTTCTATTTGATATTTGATTTGCCCAGAGTTTAGCCATTAGTTCTTGCAGGTCTCCTGACCTATTTAGTTTATAAACCTACTCCTAATTCATCATTAACATAATCTTTTATTAATTTTTTTGCCTGATCATATACTGGTATCATATTCATTCGATGATAGACAAAATGGGAAACTTCCTTTATCTGTTCTTTAGTCAGATTAGGATATATTTCTGAAACAACCCCATCTAACTTCAGGGATACTGTTGCGTCTTCTATTAATTGTTTCACTTTTTTTAGTTCATACTAAAATACTATTTATCATAAAAAAAGACCCTTCCGAAGAAGAGTCTTTGTAAAGATATAAGCGACTCGCTTACATAAGGTTTTTAACCTGTACACGACGGTAGTATGTGTTGGCGTTAGCCTTGATACGTCCGTATCCAGCAGTTCCACCTTCGGCAAATGGGTTCGCAACGATACCGTAGCGAGTCTTAAAGCCGATTTTTGGTTGGAAGGTATTCTCGCCAACTGCACGAACCATCTGTAGAGGAACGTAAGGGCAATAGAACAATCCAGCGTCATAAGGTGAGGAACCTTTGTATCCAGCAACGTAGTACTGTACGTCTTGTACGTTTGCAGAATATGGGTCGATGTATACACGATACTTACCTTGAAGTACACCAGCAAATGTATTGCCTGTGTCATCAACATTAAGGTTAGCATTAAGTGCAGGGGTGTAATCCAGAACACCTGCCATTGTTAGCGCAGAAGCAACGTCAGCAGAGCAAAGGATCATGTTACCCTTTCCACGACGAGTTTGCTGGGCGATAGCGTTAGCATCTCTTTCGATCTGGAATAGAAGTCCCTTGAACTTCTCAACTGACCATCTTCCGTTGGAGTCAACGTCGAGGTCAAATATACCACCAGTAGCGGTATTTGCTTGAGCACCTGGTTTAGCAATCTTATAGATGGTTCTAATGACTTCCCTGTTAATTTCAGCAAGGATCTCAGTAGAAAGAATGTTGGCAAGTTCTGCCTCTGCATTCAAACCATGAATTGCCTTAAGGTCTTGAGCAAGTTCCAAACTGTACTCAGCTTTGAGTGCTCTGGACTTCGCAGTCACAGTAACTTTCTCAATACTGAAGGCCATCTGGTTGAAGTGATTGCCTGTGGCATCTCCTAGAGCCTCAGCATCACCTGTATTCATTGCCTGACCAGTTGCGTACTCATTCTGAGCAGCACCAGCAGAGTTAAGAAGACCTGGGTTCTTAGCAGTGTCATCTCCAGTGATATTCGTACTAGAAGTAGTACCGAAACCAACTGCAACTCCGTCAGAAGTTTCACCAGTGTAAAGACCCTGAGTTAGGTTGTCTCCACTGTCCTGACCAGAGAAGCTGGAATCAACTTCATCGTAGAAGGTCTCTGTTCCTGTCTGATTGTCATAGCGGGAACGCATTGCGAAGATAAGTCCAGTAGGACCATTCATCGGTTGAACACCTGCTAGGTCATAAGCGACCAAGTTAGGCATAGCACGACGAATTAGGCTGATTAGAACGGGGTCAAAACCAGCAGTTGGTGTGTCGCCATTTGAAGCACCAGCGGCACTACCACCGAATCCACCAGATGCACCTGCGGCATTACCGAGGTTAGTTGGGGCTTCGTGAAGGAACTGACGTTCCTCATTTTGGAATTTTTCTTGGTTCTCCAGGAGAACTGCGGTAACCATTCTACGATGTGGATCTGCAATCTTATCGAGACCTTCGTAATCTAGAAGGGGTGACCACTTCTCCTGCAGTTGTTCAGCATTGAACATTTGCATTTGAATTTACCTCTTTAAAAAGTGTTTATGGGTTTAAATTTAATAAAAAATTACTTTTTGATAACTCTTTGCATAGTACTCAGATAGTTTGCCATGCTTCCAGATACATCTTTGGCAGGTGAACTCTCTTCTGAGATATTCTCGGAGTTGTCTCTTTGAGCACTAGCTGCTACTTTACTAGGGAAATAAGATTCTCTAAGTGTAACTAGTTTCTCACGGTAATCGCTTTCACTTTCAAACTCAACACTTTCTGCAAGTGATGCTAGCTTTTCTTTCTGAGTGACTGCTAGTCCGTCAGAAACTTCACTTAAGATTCCATCCGATGTAGATTCTGCTAGTCTCTTGTTCAGTGCAACATTTCTTTCGATCTGCTCATTGAGTTTTGATTCCATGTCATCAAGTTTATTTACCATGCTCTCAAGGACATCATATTTGTCTTCAGGGATTGATACATAATGTTCTTCAAAAAGACCTTTTAGACCAGTCATAAAGGATTCTGACAATTCTGCCTTAATACCTTGATCGACTGCTAATTTGTTTTCTTGCATCCACTCATCAGCAACGTACTCTAGGTAAGAATCAACTCTTTCGGTGATTTCAACCTTAAGTTCTGCAGTTTCTTCCTTGATTGCTTTGATGTGGTCTGCTTCCAATTCTTCTTTGACTGCTGCAACTTTAGAATTAATTGCTGCTTCAAAGATAGTTTTTGCTTTTGCTTGGAATTCTTCTGAAAGTTCTTCTCCAGCAAGTAGGGCATTAACGTCTTCTTCAACGCTAAGTTCTTCTTTTGCTTCGGATTCGGCAACAACTTCCTCTTCAGGAGTTTCGATTGCTTCCTTAACTTTCTTACGGAGTTCAGAAGGAGTTTCTTCAACCTCTTCTACAACCTCCTTTTCTGTTACTTCAGATTCAGCAACTGTTTCCTCAGTTGATACTTCCTCTTCTGCAACTACTTCACCTTCAGGCTCGGACTCTTCTTTTTTAAGTTTCCCTGCGGTTTGATCGCCAGGTTTCGCACCTTTATTAACTACGTTCTTCACTTGTGACAGTGAAGCGCCAGGTGTTTTTAACTTAGCCGACTCGTCATCGGTCTTATAGTTTTCTGGAGTAGGCCCGCCTAAGTCTTCCCAAGATCCGTCGTTGCCAGGTGTTGAAACTCCTGCTGCGTTAGACGCTGCTTTTGGCATTG
>VTLG01008297.1_pt1 | contig 13754 bp, 26 predicted proteins | sample 4694571 | NCBI WGS metagenome assembly VTLG01 (sample SAMN12604809, study PRJNA352737) | marine metagenome | biome: ENVO:00000447; feature: ENVO:00000209|ENVO:00000569|ENVO:01000036; material: ENVO:00002151; isolation source: viral sequences binned using virsorter ...
GCGATCCTTGCGCAAGGTCAAGGGTACGAACCTGTCCAGAAATTAAAGGTCGAACCTATGACACTTAAAGCATTGGTCAGAGAGCGTCTGGAATCTGGACAAGAGATGCCCTCTGATCTTTTTAACGTGTTCTCAGGAAACAGAACCAAAATAACGAGGAACAAATAAACATGAACCAAGTAGCAGAGAAAAAGACTGCAGGTCTACCTTCAAATATATTTGAAGATGACGCAGCAAAAGGTTTGGGTACAATAGGTCAAGAAGATCTAGCTCTTCCTTTTCTAAAAATCCTTGGACAACTTTCACCAGAAGTTAACAAACGTGATGGTAAGTATGTCGAAGGTGCAGAGCCAGGTATGATATATAATTCAGTATCTGGAGATCTGTATGACGGAGTAAAAGGTATTGATGTAATCCCATGCTTCTATAAGTTGGAGTACATTGAATGGAAAGATAGAGGAGAAGGACCAGGTGCACCAGTTGCAATCTATGATTCTTCATCTGATATCATGTCCAAGACAACACCTGATGCAAACTACAAAGATAGATTACCAAACGGTAATTATATTGAGAAGACAGCATCACACTTTGTCATTGTATCGGGAGATAATCCATCGACAGCGTTGATATCTATGAAATCTACTCAATTAAAAATTAGTAGAAAGTGGAACTCAATGATGTCTGGTATCAAAATGAAAGGTAAGAACGGGTTGTTTACACCGGCATCTTTCAGCCACATTTACAGACTAAAGACTACCCAAATGTCTAACGATAAAGGCACATGGTTTGGTTGGGAAGTCAGTAAAGTTGGTCCAGTAACTGATCAATCCTTATATAGTCAAGCCAAATCGTTTAGTGAAAACATATCGAAAGGTAATGTTAAAGCTAAACATGGTGAGGACAAACCAAAGGAAAGCATTATCTAATTCTCTAAGAGAATGAGTGCACAGTGTGGGCCAATTGGGAGACTGAGAGGCCCACAACTACAGTTATGGAAAAAAGATATATAGATTATTTTAACGGGTACAGACATGCGTATGGAGTCGCTGACTTTGAACATCCAGATGCATATGTAGATTCTGAAACAGGTAAGAAGAAACCTGTATACAGATGGAACTACGAAGATCTTACTGAAGAAGTATACCAAGCACACCTAGAAGGCACCCTATCAATCGGTATTCAGCCATGTAATGAAAACTCAGAAGTAAAATTTGGAGTCATAGACATAGATCCAAAAGATTATGATGATTTTGACAAAAAATTTTTTATAGACAAAATTCAAGAATACAAACTACCACTTATACCAGTTGCTTCTAAAAGTAACGGACTACATTTATTTTTATTTATGAAAACTTTTACAGATGCAAAATCTGTAAGGTCATTTTTAAGTAATCTACTACCATTATTCAAACTAAAATCAGATTGTGAAATTTTTCCAAAACAAACACAACTAACAAAAGATAATGAAACAGGACAGCTACGTCCAGGTCAGTTTATAAACTTACCATACCTGGGTGGCAATCAAAGGCAGGGTATCAACACAGATGGTACACTGTTTACCTTGGACCAGTTTATGCAGGTCATAGAGGTGAACCTGGTAGACAAAGAAAGACTGAAAGGAATTACAGAATCAATAGAAGAACAAGACATGAAAGATGTCGACGAAGATTTCAAAGATGGACCACCGTGTCTAGCAATACTTTCTAAACTTACAAACGATCCTGCATTCGATGGTAAGGATAGATTTATGTATAATTATCATGTGTTTGCAAAGATGAAGTTTGCAGATAACTGGCAACAGAAAGTTATGAATGCACCAGTAAAATATTTTGCAGGCGAACATGCAAATGCGTGGGATCAAAAATTTTTAAATCAAAAAGTAAAATCATGGAACAAAAGTACAAAGGGCTATACGTGTACACAGAGTCCTATCAGTGAGTATTGTAAGAAAGGTATTTGTGTTAAGAAAAAGTATGGAGTCTTAGCAGGATCAAAAGGTGCATACCCTGTACTTACAAATCTAAAAAAGATAGACTTAGATCCAGAACCAGAATACGAATTTGATGTAACAAAACCAGATGGTATCAGTACAGCGACAGTGCATTGTAGATCTGTTGAACATTTGAATGATCAACGTAAAAGACGTAACTCAATATCCAAAGCTGCAGGATTTTTACCACCCCTTATCAAAGGGGATCAAGAGCAAGCAGTGATGGATGCATTATATTTAACACAAAAGGTAGTACATCCACCAATAGGTACATCACCAAAAGAAAAACTACATGATGTAATACATGCAAAAATAAATGGACCAAGAGCTACAAGCGATGCAGCATTTAAAACTGGATCTGTATTAATAGAAAACGATCTAGCATTTTTTAAGTTTGATAAATTTTTTGACAAGCTACGATCTAAGAATTGGAAACACAGCGAAGATAAAACAGGTCGTATGATGCAGGTTATATATCAAGATTGTGAGATAGAATTTTTAGATCAAAAAAGATATCCATCAAAGAAAGCAGGAGAATACAATTCATCTACAAAAAATGTAGTACAAATAAATATAAAATCATTTGAAGAGGTACCAATACATCACACTAAATTGGTACACAAGACGGAGATAATGTGATCAGTAGAAAATTATTTGGGCCTCCGGGAACAGGGAAAACAACTAAGCTGTTAAAATATGTAAAAACATTTTTAAAACTGGGTACACCTGTAGATAAGATAGGATATTTTGCATTTACAACTAAAGCTGCAAACGAAGCTATTGATAGAATGTTGGATTATCACACAGCTTTTAGTAGAAAAGATTTAAAATATTTTAGAACCCTACACTCTCTTGCATTTACAAGGCTTGGATTAAAAAAATCAGAAGTATTACAAGACGAACACTACGAAGACATAGGCAGAAGATTAGGAATTCAAATGACAGTGTACTCTGATGGTCAGGAGACTACAGGGTTTGTAGATTCTAACAGCGAATATTTTAATCTTATCAATGCAGCTAGGATCAAAGAAATTACAATCGAGGATGAATACAATACAGATATGTACTCACAGGACATGAACAAGCAATTATTACAAATTATTTCAGATGAGCTACAAAACTACAAAGACTCATACAAACTGGTGGATTTTACCGACATGATAGAGAGATTTAATGTGTCTGAATTATGTCCTAAATTTGACGTAGCTTTTGTAGATGAAGCTCAGGATTTATCACCGATACAATGGAAAATGGTAGATATAATAAAGAAAAATTCCAAATATGTTATACTAGCAGGTGATGACGATCAAGCTATTTATGGCTGGGCGGGAGCCGATGTAAAAAAATTTCAGCAAGAAATTTCAAAAAAAGACATAATTTTGCCACAATCTTACAGGGTTCCAAAGTCTGTTCAAAACATTGCAGATAAAATATTGGACAGAATACCTGACTCAAAAAGAGTGCGTAAACAATGGAAAGCAAGAGATGAAGAGGGAAATGTAGATTATATCACAGACACCGACGGGTTACCGTTACATGATGGAAGCTGGCTAATACTAGCAAGGTATAACGACAGACTCTCAAAACTTATGCCTATCTTAAAAGATAGGGGTGTATACTTTCAATACAAGGGTCGTAAGAGTTATAAGGTATCCTTGTTTAGAACCATTCTAAACTACATACGATGGCAAAAAGGAGAGTTACTATCTTTGTCAGAGGTAAAAGATATTTTAGAATGTGCAGGTAGTAATTTAAAACCAACAGAAGAAAAGATGTATGACTTAGCAGAGTTATCTTTTTCAAAAGAAATAGAATGGTTTGATGAATTCCAGGTAGATTACGAAGAGTGTTTATATATACGTGAGATGTTACGTATGGGTGAAAAATTATCTAAAGATGCAAGAATAAAATTATCTACAATACATGCAGCAAAAGGTGGTGAAGCTGACAATGTATTATTAATTTTAGATAATACAAAAACAATTAGAGAGTCTGCAGAAAAAAACGAAGACAAAGCAGATGAAGAAAACAGAGTATGGTATGTTGGTGTAACAAGAACAAAACAAAATTTATATATCATGTCAGCAAAAAAAGAGGAGAATGGTTATGACATCGAAAGTTTGGGATAAACAACACGGAGGATCACATTATCAAAAATATAAAATACAGCCGAGTAAGTTTGTAGTTGAGAATGAATTGCTATATCCTGAAGGTTGTGCTATAAAATATATTATCAGACATCGTGATAAAGGAAAGAAGCAAGATATATTGAAAGCAATACACTTTTTAGAAATGATTATTGAGAGAGATTATAATGAAAATTCCTAAGTTCGAAGCACAAACAGAATGGGTAAAACCCACAGAGTTTCCAGACCTACGCCAGGTGGATGAGATTGCAATTGACCTGGAGACAAAAGATCCGGACTTAATTAAAAAAGGATCTGGTTCTGTTATTGGTAATGGTGAAGTTATAGGTATTGCTGTTGCAACAAAACATTTTAAAGGATACTTTCCTATTGCACACGAAGGTGGTGGTAATATGGAAAAGGCAAGAGTCTTATCTTGGTTAAAAGATATACTCGAAGCTCCATCTACAAAAATATTTCACAATGCAATTTATGATGTTTGTTGGTTGCGGGCAATGGGATTCAAAATAAACGGTGATATAGCCTGCACAATGATAGCTGCAGCGTTGACCGATGAGAACAGATTTCGTTATGATCTCAATAGTTTATCATGGAATTATCTTGGCTATGGTAAGAACGAAGCTGCACTTGCAGAAGCTGCAGAGTCTTGGGGCATAGATCCTAAATCAGAAATGTACAAATTACCTGCAATGCATGTTGGTGCATACGCTGAACGTGATGCTGAAGTTACACTTGGCCTTTGGCAAGAAATGAAAAAAGAAATTATTAACCAAGATCTAGAAGATATATTTGATTTAGAATCTGATTTGTTTCATTGCCTGGTTGACATGAGATTCAAAGGTGTACGTGTAGATACAGAACGTGCACATCAAATGAAAAAAGAATTTATTACACAAGAAAAAGAATTACTACACAAAATAAAAAGTGAAACAAATATTGATACACAGATCTGGGCAGCTAGATCAATTGCAAATGTATTTGATATGTTGAGATTAGAATATCCAACAACAGAAAAAACAGGTGCACCATCTTTTACAAAAAACTTTTTACAAGAACATCCTCATCCTGTTGTTAAGATGATTGCACAAGCAAGAGAGATTAACAAAGCACACACAACTTTTATAGATTCTATACTACGTTATGAGCATAACGGTAGAATACATGCTGAGATAAATCAGTTAAGGAACGCTGGAGGTGGTACAGTTACTGGTAGGTTCTCCTATCAAAACCCAAACCTTCAGCAAATTCCTGCAAGAAACAAGGATCTTGGACCTAAGATAAGGTCATTATTTATACCTGAGAAGGGCCATACATGGGGTGTATTTGACTATTCTCAACAAGAGCCTAGGTTGGTAGTGCATTATGCTTCTTTGTATAAACTGCCTTCTGTATACGATGTTGTAGATGCATATCAAAATGATTCTAGCTCAGACTTTCACCAGACTGTAGCAGATATGGCTGACATACCTAGATCACAAGCTAAAACAATTAACTTAGGATTATTCTATGGAATGGGTAAAGGTAAACTTCAGGCAGAGTTAGGTGTAACAAAAGACAAAGCTGCAGATTTATTTAATACCTATCACTCACGTGTACCATTTGTAAAACAATTGATGGAGAAAGCATCTAACAGAGCACAGGATCGTGGACAGATACGTACCCTGCTGGGTAGACTATGTAGATTTCATCTATGGGAACCGAATCAGTTTGGTATGCACAAAGCTATGACTCACGAAGATGCACTCAGGGAACATGGACCAGGGATCAGGAGAGCTTACACATACAAAGCTTTGAATAAATTAATACAAGGATCAGCAGCTGACATGACAAAGAAAGCAATGCTAGAGTTATACAAAGAAGGTATTATACCACATATACAAATACATGATGAATTAGATTTATCAATAGAGAGTGAAGAACAGGCTAAAAAAGTTATTGAGATTATGGAACATGCTGTTACACTAGAAGTACCTAACAAAGTGGACTATGAGTCCGGAAATAATTGGGGGGAAATAAATGGTTAAAAAATACTACGATCAATTTATGGTCTGGCAATTGCATAACAGAAGAGAAATTGTTTTTGCTATTGCAGGATTTATAATTGGTGCACTAATATTCTAATAATGTATGGCGTACTTAAATGCAAACATACCTGTAACGTACGCTCAAATAAGGAGAGAATATCTTTATGATCTTAAAGCTCATCATGGCGAAGTTGAAGATTGTATTGTCTTCGGGATTACTGCGATCACTGGTCGTCCGATTCTGTTCCACGCAATTATGGAAAATGGTGCAGTCTTCTACCGCTTACCGATCTCTGCTTTTATACAAAGAGGCTTTGAGCCGAAAGAAGTTCCTCAACGTAGGTTGGATGAGTTGGAGCTATGGAATTGTTTTAGCTACTATCCTGCTGTTACTAGTTGGGACATCTTAGACGGACAATCTGGTAAATATATTGGTAAAGATAAAAAATGGCATTGTGGTGCTTATCTATTTACAGTTGACTTTGCACATCCAGAGTCTAATATAGTTGACACTGATCATTCAGAGATACCACACGAACATAAGTGTGCACACATAATGGCCTTAGATGATGGTAATTATGCAGCTCAGCCAAACAATAGAATTATATGGGACATACCTTCGTTTACTGTGAAGGATAATATTCCAGATTGGAAAGTGCAAACGTCTGAGTGGAATGTAGAAGACACAAGAAAATGGAGAACTGAAGATACAGATAATTTCTTTTATGAAATTGAGGAGAAAAAATAATGGAAGCAATTAGTGGATTTTGTTTGTATTGTGATCATAAGCATAGAGGCATACCTCAATGCAATTATTGTGACTGCAATTGGGACAATATACAGGAGGATAATATGTTTAAAAGAATTTGGAAAAAAATAAAAAGTTGGTTTTGGAATTAATGAACCAAGGAGATAGCCGGCATGGACTACAGATTTACAGCAGTGCTGATAATTTTGTTGTGTTTACTGGCTATCTTTGTACGTCCGGTCCATCACACACCATTGAAACTAGATAAAAAAGATATTATAATACCGCTACCAAAACCAAAAATATGATAGAGTCTGTAGTAGCATTATTGATGTTTGTAAACGGAGAGATCAAGGAACACCGTATCCAGGATAACATGGCTGCATGCCTTCGAGGCAAGCGCCACGCGGAGAGACAGTATTCAGAAGCTGTATCTTACAAATGCTACAAGGGTAAGGCAAAGACAGAGATCTACATGGGTGAGAAATCTATTAAGTCTTTAATCCTTGAATAAGAAAAATCCAATCGCAAAACATTTAAGAGATAGACGTTACCGTCAGATAGTGGTAAAGAATAAGAAAGCTTATGACAGGAAAAAAGAGATACAAAGTACATACAGAGATAGTGAACGGGATATGTCCTGATTGTGAAGAGTATACTATGTTAGTTGGTGTGACTCGAAGATTCTATAGATGTATGACATGTGGATCTGATCTAGAACAATATGTAAATGGTAAAATAAGTTACATACCTACATTGTCACCAAGATCAAAACTATCAGACATACAAGGATACTTCGATGGCGAAGAAAGCTAAAGGTCTATATCAAAAAGTTGCACACGAACCAGTATTTCACAAGACAAGTATAGGTAGAAATCCTAGTAAATGCAAAATGAACAAATCGCGTCGGCGTTCGTATAAAAAATATCGCGGCCAGGGAAAATAGTAGTTGACATTAATTTCTGGGATATTATATTATCCGTATGAAGAAAGATAAAGTAATAAAGATAATACCTAAAGGTGTAACTCAAAAACAATGGATTAATTTGTTGTTAGAGTTAAACTTGATGCGTAAGGCCTGGAAACCGTATGGTGTAGACATCACGATACAGGCACCGGGGATCAAGAAAACAATACTATGGGGGACAAAAGTTGGTGCACAGATATCGGATCAAGAATGAGCTTAATTATTTTGACCGACGGGATATATCATCTAGTTCCAGTAACAAAGGAATTAATGGAGGGTATGGTCCTGGTACAAGAAACTGATTTGTTTGAGTTGTGTGATATACTACGACTAAAACTAACTACGTATCATGAGTTTATTAACAGACATGTTATGAATGATGGTAGTGGTGATTTTTTTGGTTGTATACAGAATTGAGAAAAGGCAGGGCGTCGATACAAATGCTTCGCGCTAAGTCACTCACGTTAAGCTGTGACCTCTACCAGGGTAGGGGTAGCCTCCGAGCCTTTGGCCCCGTAATAGTACGTGCACGGAACTTACGGGGTTTAGATGGATTACGTTTCTTGTGTTGGAGAACAAAAAAATTTAATAAATATTCTTTTTTCATTTACATCTGCAGGACCAATTTTTTGTAATTGAATTGTAGACTCCTTATACCCTGCATCTAAACATGTATATAGATCAGGGTAAGAGTCTTCATATTCTACAGGAGGCAAACATTGGTTAGCTAAACCTGAACAAAAAATAAAAGTTAATATAAATTTCATTGACACCTATTGTAAGTTATGAGATAAATCCCATATAAATCTTTAATATAAGAAAGGAGTATAAAGTTTATGACAGACATAAGCAAATATAAAAACGTCTCGTTACCACATAAGACGTATGACACATTAGACTTGTTAAGAAAAAAAATGGTTCCTAACATGACACTAAGTAGATCACAGACAATAACTGTATTAGTAAATGAGAAAGCGAGTAAATTAAATGGCAGACTCAAAGCGAAAAGTTAAAGTTATTTGTGAAGTGTGTAAAGGCAATGGTTTTGTAAGAGTCCCGTATGAGCAAGCTAGAGAAGAACAATGGGCTGATTGTGACTTTTGCAACAACCAGGGCGAAGTAGAAAAGGAGGTAGAAGAAAGTGTCCACTGAAGACAAAATAGAATATTTAACAAATCAAAACGAGTTTCTTAAAAATGCAAACAAGAAACTTGTTGAGAAGAATAAATTATTAGAAGAAGAGTTTGATAAATTGTTAGAAGAAAATAATAATTTTAGACTCGTTCGTAACGAAGGTAAAGTGTTATGAAATCAGAAGCAGATATAGCATACATCGCCGGACTCTTTGATGGTGAAGGTAGTATTTATTATGCAAGGAGAAAAGAAAAAAAGAAAGCACATAACGGTGAAGGTTACAGATACTCAAACTCACAGAGAATAAGTATGGAAATAACCATGACCGATAGATCTGTTTTACAATGGGTGCATGAAGTATTAGGTTGCGGAACCTTAGTTAAAAAACCACGTAAAGGACTTAGAAAAGACGGGACAAAATACTTGATGCAGTGGAAGTGGAGATGTACATTCAGAGACGCGTATTACGTGTGTATGTTACTTTTCCCCTACGCCCACACTAAATTACCTAAAATACAGCAGATTATAGATCATTATTCTAATCAAGATTATAGAATTATGAACGATAAGGTTGTGAGTCTTGAAGAATATAAACTAGCAATGAGTCTAGAATGACAGTTGCGTTAGGTTGGGGTATGTTTTTCTATGGCATGGGCTGTATATTGATAGCTGCGATCATTATTTACTTTGTAATAAATCGTAATGAAAAATAAAATATTACAGATACATGCTAAGTGGCTAGAGAAGAATGGCTACACTGATGGACTGGAAGAATGTAAAAAAGAACTAGCGAGTCTTGTTGATGTACGACAAGTCGAAGGTAGAAAAAAGAAACGTAAGAGGATTAAAACAGATGAAGTGGAACAAGAAATACGATTACCCTACAAGCACCAGATCTCTAATAAATGGTAAAAGACACTACGATATAACAGGTGAGAAGTTACCGAGTGTTACGACTATACTATCACAGACACAGTCAGAAGAAAAAAAGAAGAGTCTAGCTAATTGGCAAGCAAGAATGGGTAAACAATACGCGGATCGTGTAAGAGACATCGCAGCCCTACGGGGCACTAGCATGCACACTTATTTGGAGGGCTATATCAAAGGTGAGCGACACCTGGACCTGACAAGCGTGGGCAAGGAAGCAGGGATCATGGCCCAGAAGGTTATAGACTCAGGGCTCGGGGACCTGGAAGAGGTGTGGGGTACAGAAGTTACACTATACTATCCTGGATTGTATGCCGGTCAGACAGATGTTGTAGGAATTTATAACGGGCGCGAAAGTATAATAGACTTTAAACAAACTAACAAGCCGAAACAAAGAGAATGGATTGACGATTACTTTACACAATTAGGAGCGTATGCAATGGCTCATAACACAATATATGGTACTCAGATACAGTCTGGAATCATTCTAATGTGTTCTAAAGATGGATTCTTTCAGAAGTTTGAAGTGTTTGACAAAGAATTTAGAGACTACCAACACACATTTTTGAAGAAAGTTGATCAATATTACACAAATTGTACCAAAAATGAAAACAGTCAGGATACAAAAAATGATCAAAAAGTATAAGGAATTCCAGTATAATTTAGCCATTTGTACTATTGTATACACTTTATTCTATAAAAATAAAAAAAATTTTTTTATTTTTTTTAAACCTTGGTACAATTGGTACAAATTAAAAAAGATAGTAATACCAATGCTTATTCGTTCATTTTTGTACCATAGACCCTTGGTACAACGTGGTACAATTGGTACAATTGTTAAAAAAGCTAGTAATACCAACGAATTAAGGGGTCGCGCGCGTGTTTTTAATTATTATTTTATAAATTATAAAACCTGGGGTATACAGAACTCATGAGAAGGTCAAAGAAATCTAAATTTAAACACGTCGTGATCGGCTCGAAGAAGTATTATTTTTATCGTTTAGAATGGATTGATATAACTGGTGATGCGGGACATGCATCAGCCGAAGAATTTGATAAATTCGAATGCAGCAAAATGATAACACATGGATACATTTATAAAAAAACGAAAAAATTCGTTTGGACTTTTTCATCTTATGAAGATAAGGACGTTTCATTTTCTGACCGTAATGTATTTCCTATTGGTTGTATAATTAAAATGGAGAAGATTAAGATTTAATTTTTTTCATTGCTAGTTTAGTTTTTACAATATTAACTAGTCTTTCATTCTTTTCACGTGCTTCGTCTGGACTTACCTTGACGTTCATATTGAGTCTTTTATCTACAAATCTACCATCAGCTTTCATGATAATTTCTTGTGCTCTGATAGCATCAGCGAATCTACCCTTCTTCTTTGCAGCATCACGTAGTTGACCTAGCGTAGCTTTCTGCCCAGGTAGATCCTGTTCATACTTGCTGTGCAATTCTCTTAGTTTGTCCTCGTAGTGTGCTACTACCAACGGGTACTCGTTTACATTCATGAGTCTACTGGCATAATTACCTGGGTCTGCATATCCGGCTAGCTTTGCAGCTTCTGTCTGACTGCACGGCTCACCATCATGGCCATATACCAGGAACATTACAAACTTATCCTGCTGTGGTGTTATCTTTTTTGTTAAAGACATAATACTTGTAATATATCCCATAATTTGTATATATCAATATTAGAAATATGATAGACGGAAAGACATTTAGACAAGGTTTGGACAAGTTTTTGAAGGCTGAAGTTACTAAAAATGCTAGGGTACAGATACAATTACCTAACGGAGAATTTTATGACATCGTTGGAATAAAACTTCTTGAAAATAAAATAATTGGTAGTAAAGACACTCATCGATTAGTTTTATCTTGTCAAAAACCAGTAGAAAGTATGGGTGATCCTATAAAAATTCTATAAGTCATCTGGACTGAATTATGTCGCAGCAAAAGATAAATTCTGAAAGAGATTTATGGAGAAAAATTAAAAATGAAATTACCACAATATCGTGGATTAGGATTGAAAACTGGGCCTTACTTGGTACTCCTGATCTATTGGGTTACTCTCCTAACGGCAACTTTTTTACATTGGAATTAAAGTTTACAAAGTCCAGAAAAGTCCAGATATCCCCGCACCAAGTGTCCTTCCACGTGAAACATAAAACCAATACCTTTGTGCTTGTAGCTTGTGCCCCTAAGCTTGGGTCTTTTCGCTTGTACCCTGGCTCTTCGATCCTGGAGCTTGTTGACTCTGGCTTGAAGCTTGAGCCCTTGTGCGCTGGTTGGGATGCTTGTCGCTTGAAGCTTGAGAGCTTGTGAGCTTGCGACCCTGCTTCCTGAGCGCAGCGTAATATTTAGGGTGTTTGAATTCCATATTAATGTTTACCGTAACACACGTTTGGTGTGGACCTGTCCCAGCACTGTCTACAGCTGCCGCAACTGTTGCCCTGTTCAGGGGCCGGGCATGTCCTGCCAGCCTGGCTGGTGACTGTAGAAGTCCACGGCCAGAACTTAACTGGTCCCTGGTCAATCATGTGTGATGACATTCTAATAATTAAGTTAGGCGGTATTGTGGCAGGGTCCAATTGCTTCAGGAACTGAGCCTCGCGCGTCGGCATCCAGTGCCGGGTCTTGCTTGTACGCTTGCACACTTCGAATATATTCTCTAAATGCTTCATACTCTGGATGTCTCCTGAGTCATGCCACCTGAAATACTTCTCACCTGTGATCAACGTTACCATGGCGTCGACCCAGCGCGGATCTTCGAGCGCTTGCAGCCTTCGGTTCAGGGCTGCTTGTACATTGTTAAATCTATATCGACCCTTCAGGGCATAACAGCCAGCGCAGACGCTGCCTGGTATCTTGACTAGCTTCGCGCCAGTCTTACACGCCACGGCCGGCAGGTTGTGCGCTGGTCCTGGCATCTTCGATGGCTTCGACAGTCCACCGGTTATTTGTCTTGCTTCTTTCTTTAACATAATCCTATAATATCCTATTGCTTGAAACCTGTCAAGCTTGTAGCTTGTGGCTTGAGCTCTAATTAAAATTTTTATTTTTTAATACAAGCGTTGGCCTTCTTACTTCCAACGCTGTACTCCTGCCTTTTGGTGACGAGAGGGTTGACACCCTTTTCACCAAAAACTTTTACCAACTGCAGTCGTAGCCTATCTGTCTTCCAGCTTTGACCTGTTCTTTTGCCCATTTTAAAAATTGTTTATCTTGGGCTTTGTATTCTTTGACTTGTTCTTCCTGAAATTGTTGACCCCAGAAAAAACCATCATTGGCGAAGTGATCCCAATAATCATTTTTGATCGCCTCTTCCAGATCCTTGATTAAGTCTTCAGTAATTGTAACACCACCTTGACCACCATTAAAACCCAGATGTTGCAGGTCGCCATGTGTGTTATGTTCCTGATCCTTTTTTTGTTTATTGAACTGCTTTGACATGAACACCTGCAGGCGTGCATGTTTGCGCCAATAAAATTTTTCGTGAACTTCGCCTTTACTGTCTCGAAGTCCAGCGTATTGATCTAGTCCCATTTTTTCTCCTTTTGTTAATCTTACAACTTAACAGAAAATCCTATAATTAAAATAAAAAAATTTAAGTTATCCACAAATAATTTTCTTGACAGCTTGCAGGCTTCAGGATACTGGGCGGGCCCACCCTAGCTTGGGAGCTTGCAGACTATGGGCGGGCCCACCCAAAAAAAAATAAAAAAATTCAACCCTAGATTGTATGGTTGATTTACAATCTAGGGTTGTTCATCAAGGACAGATGAAACTAATTTGGGGTTTGAAGATT
>VTLG01010032.1_pt1 | contig 13754 bp, 16 predicted proteins | sample 4694571 | NCBI WGS metagenome assembly VTLG01 (sample SAMN12604809, study PRJNA352737) | marine metagenome | biome: ENVO:00000447; feature: ENVO:00000209|ENVO:00000569|ENVO:01000036; material: ENVO:00002151; isolation source: viral sequences binned using virsorter ...
TATAGGAAATCTTTTTATAATTAGACCCTATTTTATAATTAACAGCATAACCCCGCTTATTTGCTTTATAAGTTAATTTAGTCATAAATACTCTTGCAAGTAATTCATTTGCAAAATATTTAGTTTTAGTTTTACTTAAGTTTATTAAATCAATCATTGTATAACCTCCATAAGTTTAATTATTAATTTAATCATATAAGCTTTAAATCATATAATTAAATGGATGTCAAGTATATTTTTTTAATTATTTATAAATTATTATTTCTATTGATTTTATTAGATTTATTGAGTTTATAGGGGTGAGTAAAATATTATATATAGATATGATAAATTTATTTAAATTGTTAACTAGATTATAGAAAATTTTTTTTTATTTTTTCTATTGACATTATATAAAATATATGTTATATTGATAATATATAATAGGGTAAATATATTCTTTTTAAATTATGGCAGAAATAAGATACCTATACAACCCATGGGCAAGTGCCATAGCCCCCTACCGCCATATATATATCATACTCACACAAAATTATCAGATTTAGCTGTTAACTAGTTGGGGGTGCGTTACAGGCATAAAAAAACCCCACCGGTTTTGGCAGGGTTGTGTAATCAAAATATATAAATAGGTGCTATATGGGTGTTATAGCTCCCGGCAGGTCTATATATATTATACACCCCTCTGCGAATTTGTCAAGCGAAAAAAAAAGTCTTGACAAATGTTAACTAGAGGTGTATAATAAGACATATGAGTTTTTTACAAACACAAAACAACACCAATAACAGAAACCTTACAGAGCAACAACAGAAGTTTTTAGATGCTTTAAGTGGCGAAGCCCAAGGAGATATAAAAGCGGCACTTCAAGTTGCAGGTTATAAGGACACCAGTTATTATGCTGTTGTCAAAAGTCTCCGACAGGAGATTATCGACACAGCTAATACGATATTAGCACATTCAGCACCTAAAGCAGCTAAGAAGTTAGTAGATGTTTTAGAAAGTGATGAACCTATTCCACAGGTTAACGCAAAGTTACAAGCAGCACAGACCTTATTAGATAGAGTTGGAGTAGCAAAGAAAGAAAGTATTAATGTTAACCACAATCATAGTGGCGGAATTTTTATTCTACCAGATAAAAAAGAAACTATTATAGATGCAACACCAGTAGAGGTAGAGAATGACTAAAGTTTTTTATCTTTTACTGTTCCTAAGTACTTCAACACAACCTACATATTACAATAAAGGTATGTATTTTATGTCAGAAGGTGAATGTGAGTTAAGCAAACCTATAGCTATAGAAGTAATGAGAATGGAAGCTGAAGCAGTTGGTATAACTGATATGCATATTGATGCTCATTGTATTGAAATGGATGTAAAGGAGTTTAAAAAAACTATAACTTCGTAATGCTTACTAAACGAAAAACATCAACAATTCCTTTTGGTTATAAAGAAGCAAGTGAAAAAGGTTTTCTTGAACCAATACCGGAACAGATAAAAGAATTAGAAGAAACAAAGAAACATATAATTAATGGTTCACTATCATTAAGAGGTGCAGCAGAACAACTAGAACATAAGACTGGTCGTAAGATATCTTATGTAGGACTAAAAAAGATAGTTGATAAATCAAAAGTAAAAAGTTTATTAGACAAAAGAAATGTATAATGAGTAAAGACCCAAAAAAAGGTACAGGTAAAAAACCTAAAGGTTCTGGTAGAAGACTTTATACAGACGAAAATCCAAAAGATACTGTAAGTATTAAATATGCAACAGTATCAGATGCAAAGAAAACAATTAGTAAAGTTAAAAGAATTAATAAACCATACGCAAGAAAGATACAGATTCTTACTGTACTAGAACAAAGAGCAAAAGTACAGAATAAAAACGAACAAGCTAGACTTGCAAAGGCAGCGAAGAAACAATTAAAGAATAAAAGGGATTCGTAATGGTTGGAAGACCGAAGGGTTCTAAAGCCCCAAGGCATTTGTCTATGGAAACAAAGGCAAAGCTACAAGCTAGAAAAGAACTTAGAGACAAAGAAAAAGAATTAGCAAAGCTAGAAAGAAAGATAGCTAAGAAAAGAAATAATTTAAACGAAAAGAAAAAAGTACTTACAAAGGTTGAACTTGCGGTAGACCCAAAGCGACAACAAACTACCAACAAAAATACAGTTATTACTGAATCAGAGTTTGAGAAAGCACCGAAACAAGTTCGAGACTTTATAAAAGAAAACAAAGAGTCCATAGTATTTAAACCTAATGATGGACCGCAAACCGATTTCCTAGCAGCAGGAGAGCAAGATGTTCTTTATGGTGGTGCTGCGGGAGGTGGTAAGTCATATGCAATGTTAGTAGACCCATTAAGGTTTATGCATAGACCGAGCCACCGAGCATTACTTTTAAGAAGAAGTATGCCCGAACTTAGAGAACTAATAGATAAATCAAGAGAATTATATACTAAAGCTTTTCCGGGTGCAAAATTTAGAGAAGTAGAAAAAGTATGGAAGTTTCCTTCGGGTGCTACATTGGAGTTTGGATATCTTGACAGAGATGCAGATGTGTATCGCTATCAAGGTCAAGCTTATAGTTGGATAGGTATTGATGAATTAACACAATACCCAACAGAGTTTCCACTTCAATATTTGCAATCACGATTAAGAACAACAGACGCACAAATAAAACCTTATATTCGGTGTACTGCAAACCCGGGTGGAGTTGGTGGACATTGGGTAAGAAAAAGATATCTTGACCCTAGTCCTCCTAATGAATCCTTTAAAGGACCAGATGGATTAAGTAGAAAATTTATTCCGGCAAGATTGGAAGACAATCCATATTTATCAGAAGATGGTAGATATGAAAAGATGTTGGAATCGTTACCTCCAATACAAAGAAAACAATTACTAGAAGGTAATTGGGATGTAGCAGAAGGTGCAGCATTTGTTGAGTTCAATTCAGAAATCCATGTTATACCTCCCTTTAAAATACCTATACATTGGACAAGACTAAAAGGGATTGACTATGGCTATGCTGCCGAATCTGCTTGTGTATGGGCAACGATAGACCCAGATGATGATACATTAATAATTTATCGTGAACTATATCGAAAAGGTTTAACAGGTGAAGACTTAGCTAATATGCTTCGAGAATATGAACGAGATGATAGAAGAAGTGTTCAAGGAGTATTAGATACTGCAGCTTGGAACAAGACAGGTGTGGGAGGACCAACAGTAGGAGAAACATTGGTCCGAGCAGGACATAAGTTGAGACCCGCAGATAAAAATAGAATTCAAGGTAAGATACAAATACATGAGTATCTAAAACAAAACAAAACAACAGGCAGACCAAAACTACAGATATTTTCTAATTGTGTTAATCTCATAAGAGAATTACAAAGTATTCCTGTTGACCCTAATAAGCCAGAGGATGTTGATACAAAAGCATCAGACCATGCATATGATGCACTTCGATATTTAATTATGTCAAGACCTCAAAAACCTTCAGCTTATAGTCAGATGAGAGAAATAAAAAGATTTACACCATCTGACCCTACCTTTGGATATTAACATGGGAGATAGTAGTGAAATGTTTTTAGCAAATTTAAAAATGAAATCAAAAATAATAGAAAGTCTTAAGGCACATGCTGAAGGACATATTAAGAAACACAAAGCTAATGTTGATGTTTTTTTAGAAAACCCTGCAGGTGTTGCAGAACACCCAGATGTTTTAGAAACTATTGAAAAAGAACTAGAGATAATAGCTAAGTATGATGACCAACTTGATATGTTAAATAAATACTTCAAGTAATGCCGACATATACATTTAAAGATTTAAAAACTGGCGAAGAGTTTGATAAGGTCATGTCGTATGAAGACATGCTTAAATACAAAAAGAAAAAGAATATTGAGTATGTTATCAAACCATTTAAGGTATTTAGACTAAATGATATGGGTGGACCAGAAGATAGTTTTAGACAATGGTGCAGACAACCCGAAGCGGATGTAGATACCAGCAAGTCAAAAAATTTTAGAAACTCAAAAAAAGAGTATTTATACAGTAATGCCAAAGACAAGTAACCCAATAACTATAGGTGATAAGGAATATCACAAGTATTTAATAGTTTGGGAAGATATATGTGGAGATTCAACAATTACTGATTATAATGAGTTTTCAAAGATGTCAGTAGCTACAATTAATACAGAAGCTTATATATTTAAGAAAACTGACAAATATGTATGGAGTTTTGCATCATATCAGAATGATAATGGTGAGGTAGCTTTTGGTGATAGGAATGTCTATCCTAGAAGTGTAATTAAGAAGATGGTAAAGATTTAACTTGACAAAATCAACAAGTAGGTGTATAATAAAGGTATAACTAGATATGGTAGATAACACAGACATTACTAACCCAAAAGAAGAAGAAAATCAAGAAAAACAACAAGAAAGTAATAGATTAGCTTCTTTTGTTTATGACAGATTTATAACTTCTGAAAGAGCAAGACAATCTGATGAAGACAGATGGCTTGAAGCTTTTCATAATTATAGAGGTCAGTATTATAAAAATGTTACTTTTAGAGAACATGAAAAGTCAAGAGTCTTTGTAAAAGTAACTAAGACAAAAGTTTTAGCTGCATATGGACAACTAATAGATGTATTATTTTCTGCTAATAAGTTTCCAATATCAGTAGAAGAAACAAAAGTACCAGAAGGTGCATCTGAATATGCTCACTTAAATCCTGTAAAAGAAACTTTACAAAATGCAGGACCAAGTGTAGAAGGTGGTTCAGACCAGTCAATGCCACCAGAGCAAATGACTTTGCTTGGTTTTGAAGGTGATGGTAGAGAATTACCAAAAGGTGCAACATTCTCTGGACTTCAAGAAGATAAAGAATTTTTAGGTTCACTAAAAGGTGAACTAGGAGATGAAGCTGTTAAAGAAGGTTCTGCTCCATTGCCAGAGATGGCACAAATAAGACCTGCTACTAAACTAGCAAGACGAATGGAAAAATTAATCCATGACGAAATTGATGAGTCTAGTGGGTCACAAGAATTAAGAAACGCAATCTTTGAATCTGTTTTATTAGGAACAGGTATTATCAAAGGTCCTTTTACTTTTAATAAAACTTTACATAGATATGTTAAGAATGAAGATGGTACAAGAAGTTATCAACCAGAACAAGTAAAAGTACCAAGATTAGAATTTGTAAGTGCATGGGATTTTTATCCAGACCCAAATGCAAAAAATATTGAAGAGTGTGAATATGTTGTACATAGACACAAACTAAATAAAAATCAATTAAGAGATTTATTAGATAGACCTTTCTTTGATAAAGAAGCAGTATTAGAAACTTTACAAGATGGTCCTAACTATCGTAACAGAACATTTGAAACTCAAATTAAAAACGAAGATGATGCTAATACTTATGACCAAGATAGATTTGAAGTATTAGAATTTTGGGGTTGCGTAGATAAAAAAGTTTTAGAAGATGCTCAGATACCTGTTCCAGAAGGAATGGATGATGAGAAAGAAATGCAAATTAATGCATGGGTAACTGAAAACAGAGTGTTAAGAATGGTAGTCAATCCATTTAAACCTTATAGAATACCATACAATGCATTTCCATATGAAAAGAATCCTTATAGTTTCTTTGGTATTGGTGTACCAGAAAACATGAAAGATGCTCAACAAATTATGAATGGTCATGCAAGAATGGCTATTGATAATTTAGCTTTATCGGGTTCACTTGTTTTTGATGTTGATGAGTCAGCATTAGTAGCAGGACAAAACATGGATGTATATCCGGGCAAAATATTTAGAAGACAAGCAGGTATGCCGGGTCAAGCAATTCATGGATTAAAGTTTCCAAACACATCAACTGAGAATATGATGATGTTTGATAAGTTTAGACAGTTGGCAGATGAGTCAACAGGAATACCTTCTTACTCTCATGGTCAGACAGGTGTTCAAAGTATGACAAGAACAGCTTCTGGTATGTCAATGTTATTATCAGCAGCAAACTTAAATATAAAAACTGTTGTAAAAAATTTAGATGATTTCTTATTAAAACCTTTGGGCGAAGCATACTTCCAATGGAACATGCAGTTTTATGAAGGAGACTTAGCAATCGAGGGAGACCTTGAAGTTAAGGCAACAGGAACATCTTCTTTAATGCAAAAAGAAGTTAGGTCACAAAGACTTACAATGTTCCTACAAAGTGTTCAGAATCCTGCAATTGCACCATTTGTTAAGATTCCAGAACTAATTAAAGAATTAGCATATACATTAGACCTTGACCCAGAAGCAGTAATCAATGACCCTAATGAAGCAGAAATATATGCTAAGATTATAGGACTACAGAATGCAAGACAAAACCAATCAGTTGGTGGAACAGATAGTCCAGAGTCCCCAATGGAGACCCCTCAAGGAGTACCTTTTGAAGCTCCAAACCCAGACAACTCTGGAGTTGGCAATGGCACAATCGGAACAGGAGGTGTACCGCAAACAGGGGAAATGGAATTTACTGGAACAGTTAATCCAACTGGACAAAACTAATAAACTAAACAAACAACAGGAGAAATAACTATGCCAATGGGAAAAGGAACTTATGGAAGTAAAGTCGGAAGACCACCTAAAAAGAAAAAAATGATGCATGGCGGAATGGCACATGGAAAGAAAAAAATGATGGGTGGCGGAATGATGAAAAAGAAAATGATGTATGGTGGAATGGCATCTAAAAAGAAAAAGTAATTAATGGCTACTGATAAGTTAAGAAATCAAATGGATGGGTTTATGCAACCCGCTTCTGACCAAGCACCTACTATGGGATTGTATGATACTAATACACCTCAAAGTGTGCGTGAAGGAACTCCATTAAGATTATTTGACAAATCAAGAGCAAGATATAAAAAAGGTGATGTTGTTGAAGAAGACAAAAAATCATACGACCAAGCTTTAGCAACATACAACCTTATGAAAAAGAATGGTGCAACTGATGATGCTATTGTTGCTAATATAGGTGTTAGTATGATGAATAGAATTAAAATGAATAAACAAAATGTAACCAAAGCTGCTACAGGTGGTTTAATGGGTGGTGACCCTAGACTTGGTAAAATTGAAGATGTAGGTTATCAAGCATATAGTAAAGGTGGCTTAACAGATTATGAATTAGTCCAATTAAAAAACATGGGCTATGATGTAAATAAATTTGGTGTAGAACACTATGGTGGTTCAAATGTTTTAAAAGATGTTTTAAAAGTAAATAAATATGCTGAAGGTGGAGAAATAAAAATACCAGAACTTGCACCAGAAGCAGAAACTACTATGGAAATGCAAATGGAAGAAGCAATGACTCCTAGTGGTGAAGAAGAAATGGATATTAAAGCAGAAGTAGATACATCTGTTTTAGATTCAGATGAAGAACAATTATTAGAAGAAGTTATTGAAATGCATCCGGGTATAATGGATGTCATTGTCAAATTAACAGCAAAAGAATTTACCGGTGAGGGCGAAGTTGATGGACCGGGAACAGGAACTTCAGACTCGATACCTGCAATGCTATCGGATGGTGAGTTTGTATTTACAGCAAAAGCAGTTAAGCAAATTGGTGTAGATAGACTTAGAAAACAAATGAAAGCAGCAGAACAAGAGTATGATAACAGTATGGCAGTTCAAGATTCTCAAATGGAATCTGGACAACCCATGATGGCAAAAGGTGGATTATTATCTACCAATAAGTATAATATATAGAGCTACCCGGGCAATCACCTAGGCACTCTATATCGGCTACTTTGCAATACGCAAACCCCAAACAAGAAAGGTGATTAAAAATGGTTGAAAGTAATGCAGACACTTTACTGAAAAGTAAAGCTACTCAGCAGAGTAATGAAACAGAAGCAAATCCATATAATTCTAAAAAAGATTATATTGATTATGAACAAAGGGAAGCAAATGCGAAAGAACCTTTTGCAGATGCTAACACGATAGCGGTTAAGAAGGACCAACCAAAAGTTGTTGTTGATTCAATGAGAACAGAACAACCAGAGGAAGATACTCCAGAAGAACAAGCTGACAAACCTTATAAAAAGGTTGACTACAAAAAAAGATATGATGACCTCAAGAAACATTATGATGGTCGGGTTAATTCTTTTAAAGCAAGAGAAGATGAACTCTTAGCAGAGATTAGGTCAAATAGACCTACATACAAAGCACCAAAGAGTGCAGATGAACTTGCAGCATTTAAAAAAGAATATCCAGATGTTTATGGTGTTGTTGAATCAGTATCACATCTTCAAGCTTCTAAGGAAACAGAAGATTTAAAACAAGAGATTAAAAGTCTTAAGGAATTAAATCAAGCTGCAAACAAAGAGAAGGCAGAAGCTAGACTAGCGAGAATGCATCCAGACTTCGAACAAATTCGTGAGTCAGATGATTTTCATAGTTGGGCAGAAAGTCAACCCGAAGCAATTAAGGGATGGGTTTATGGTAATGCTACAAACGCAGAACTTGCTTCAAGAGCAATAGATTTATTCAAGCAGGATACCGGCAAGTCAAAATCTAAAGAAGTATCTGGCGATTTAGTTGCTGCATCAGAAATGGTGAAAGTTAAAAACAGCAAAGAAATTGGCTATGGTTCTAAAAAGATTTGGACTCGTTCACAAATAGCGGCAATGTCGCAGTCAGAATTTGATAAGAACGAGAAAGCTATAACTGAAGCTATGTCTGAAGGTCGTGTCGTAAATGACATGGGTAACAGACCAAGTAGAGGTTCTGGCAATCCTACTTACTAAATTATAGACCGCACATTGTTAATCACTTAACTTAAACAACAAAGGAAAGGGGAATATCATGGCGGTATTTCAAAATGCCAGTGGAGCAGCAAATAACAACTTTAATGCTACTACAACTGGACAAACAAATGAGTTCTTCGTACCAGAAATATTTTCGAAGAAGATTCAAAACTTCTTTAGAAAGTCTTCTGTTATCGAAGCAATAACAAACACAGACTACGCAGGTGAGATTGCGGCTTTCGGTGATACAGTAAAAATCATCAAAGAACCAGAAATCACAGTTGCGGCTTATACAAGAGCAGCAAGTACAACTAAACAGTACTTAACTGACCAAGAATTAACTCTTGTAATCGACAAAGCAAACAGCTTTAAGTTTATAGTTGACGATATCGAGGAAAAACTTTCTCATATCAACTTTGCATCAGTAGGTGCATCAAGTGCAGCTTATACTCTTAAGAACACTATGGATGCTGAAGTATTATCTGCAATGTTTGCAGGTGTATCTACTTCTACTCCAGACCATGTTCTTGGTGGTGATGGTACTGGTTCAGCAGTAGCCAACATGACTTCTGGCGACCCTATTGATATGGGTAATGGAGGTTCAGAGATTAGTCCTTTAGCAATTATGGCTAGAATGGCTAGACTTTTGGATGACTCTCAAGTACCAGAAGACCAAAGATGGTTTGTTGCAAAACCAGAGTTCTATGAAGAACTAGCAAGTACTGATTCTAAACTAATGTCATCTGATTTCAATCAAGGTGATGGTGGTGTAAGAAATGGTCTAGTTGCATCTGGTTCAATTAGAGGATTCCAAATGTACAAATCTTCTAATGTACCTGCAACTACAAATGCTACTGGTCAATGCTTAGCAGGACATATGTCTTCTACAGCAACTGCTCAGTCAATCCTAAACATTGAGACTTTAAGAGATACTGATACTTTCGGTGATATCGTAAGAGGTCTTCATGTATATGGAAGACAAGTTCTTAGAGATGATGCTTTAATCAAAGCTATCTACACTATAGACTAATACTTAATATTGAGGGGGCGATTAATCTCGCCCTCTCTTTTAATAAACAGGACAAAATTTAATGGCAGCACCCTTCAGAACATTTTTAGATTTAACAAATACTCTTATAAGAGAATTAAATGAAGTAGAGTTGTCAAGTGTTTCATTTGCAAATGCAAAAGGAATACAAAAATATATTAAAGATACAATTAATAGAGCATACTTTGATATTTGTAACGCAGAAGATAAATGGAGTTTCTTAGCAGTTGGTGACCCAAGTAATAACTATTATGGAAATGTTGCAGTTGAAACTGTATCTGGAACTAGGTGGTACAAATTTAACGCAAGTTCAACTGGAGTTACAACTGATTATGGTTTTATAGATTATGAAAATGTAGTCTTAACAGAAGAAGGTGTTAGTGGAAAAACAGCACCATTTGAAATAAGAAATTTAAGACCTATTACTACAGAGTTTTGGAGTAAGCATTATGCAATATCTGAATCAGTAGATAAAAGTAATACACAAACATTTGGTATTCCACAAAGAATTATTAGAAGTCCAAAGAATGATAAGTTTGGTTTATCACCTATACCTAATGGTAAATACAAAGTTTATTTCTTTGCGTACTCACAACCAAGCGAATTAACAGCACATGGAGATACTGTAGTATTCCCACAACAATATACAACAGTATTACTTGCAAGAGCAAGATACTATGTACATCAATTTAAAGATAATATAAGTCAGTCACAACTAGCTGATGCAGAATATAAAAAAGGTTTAAGAACAATGAGAGAACAACTTATTGAACCTTTTCCAGATAGAATGACTGATGATAGAACAAGGATAGTATAATGGCAAAGTCACCTGCATGGCAAAGAAAAGAAGGTAAGAATCCTAAAGGTGGTTTGAATGCAAAAGGTAGAGCAAGTTATAATCGTGCTACCGGAGGAAATTTAAAAGCACCAAGTAAAAAAGTTGGTAATAAAAGAAGGGCTAGTTTTTGTGCTAGGATGAAAGGGATGAAGAAAAAACTTACATCTGCAAAAACTGCAAGAGACCCTAATAGTAGAATAAACAAAGCATTAAGAGCATGGAATTGTTAAATGGCAGAACAAGGTGTATCAGTAACATGCGAAGGCGGATTAGACTTAGTAGGTACAACACACTCACTATTTAGAACTCCGGGTGTCGCAACAACTTTGGAAAACTATGAATCTTCTATCCATGGAGGATATAGAAGAATAAATGGTTTTTCTAAATTTGGTTCTAGTACTCCAGATACAACTAGTACAAATATCGAAGGTATATTTAGATATGCTAAAGGAGTTGTAGCTTGTCAAGGTTCTAATATTTATTATAGTGCAGATGGTAATACATGGACACAAGTAAATAAAGATACCTATCAAAATAAAACAGGAACAGTTTCAGTATCAGCAGGTTCACCAACTGTAACAGGAAGTGGAACAAGTTTTACTACAGAATTTTCAGTAGGTGATGACATTAAAATTAATAACGAAATATTTAATGTTTTATCTATTTCAAGTAATACATCATTAACAACAGATGGTAACTTTGCAGCAACAGCTTCAAGTCAAAATATAAAAAAGAATGGAGCAGATGCATCACAATTAGCAAGTGGTTCAACAATAGCAAGAACAAGTCAATCTGATTGTAAGTTTGCTTTATATGAAGGTGAATCACAGTATGGTGAATTATTTATAGTAGATGGAAATAATCAACCTGCATATTTAAGAATAGATATAGCTAGTGGAACACATACTTTCTTTTTTAAAGAAGTACAAAGGTCTGCTCCAGAAAAATCTAAGTTTGCAACTATCTTTGCAGAAAGATTAATAGTAGCAGGAGATGCAGATAATCCACAAGTATTAAGTTATAGTACAAGATTAAAACCAGAAGACTTTACAGGTTCATCAGCAGGTACAATAGATGTTGGTGATAAAATAAAAGCAATAAAACCTTTTAGAAATAAACTTATTGTTTTTTGTGAATCAAGTATATTTCAAGTTTCTGGATTAGATGGTACTGCAGCAGTATCTGGTGTCACAAAAAACATTGGATGTGTAAGTGGTAATACAGTTCAAGAGATAGGTGGAGATTTAATTTTCTTAGCACCAGATGGTTTAAGAACTATTGCAGGAACAGCAAGAATTGACGATATAGAATTAAGTTCTATTAGTAGAAAAATATTACCAGTATTTAGAGATGAAGTAATGCCTTTTCTATCATCAATTAGATTTGCTAGTATGGTAGTAAGAGAAAAAAGTCAATACAGATTATTTTATTTTAGGTCTGGAATAGCTAACAATATTCAAGGTGGAGTTATAGGAACATTTAAAATATCTTCTACAGGTGCAGGAGTTTATGAGTGGAGTACTACAAAAGGAATACCTGCTAAGATAGCACACTCTGGTGTAGATGAAAATGGAAGTGAAGTTCTTTATCACTCAGATGAATCTGGATTTGTTTTTAATCACGATACTGGGAACAGTTTTGATAGTTCAAATATTGTAGCAACATATAAATCACCAGATTTAGATTATGGTGATGCAGGTATTAGAAAAACTTTATACTATATTAAAACAAGTATTCGTTCTGAAGGAACAAATAATAATTTAAAGTTACTTACTCGTTATGATTTTGAAAGTGGTGATGTAACTCAACCCGCAGAAATAGCATTAGGAGCATTACAAACTCCTGCTAAATTTGGAAGTGGTTCAGTATTTGGAACAACAATTTTCGGTGGAACATTATTTCCACAACAAAAAACAACACTAACAGGTAGTGGATTTACAAATAACTTTAGAGTTAGAAGTACAGGGACAGGTTCACCCTATACTGTATCTGGATTTTATGTAGATTTTATACCTGCAGGAAGGACATAATAAATGGCAGCTTATACTAGACAGAGTACATTCACAGATGGTGATACTATATTTGCATCATTGCTTAATAATGAGTATGACCAACTAGCCGCAGCTTTTAATGTATCGTCTGGACATACGCATGATGGTTCGACTACAGGAGATGGTGGTCCGATATCAAAATTATTTAGTAATGCTATTACCTTTGGTACAAATGTTAATGCAGATGTTGTAGTTACATTTGATGCAACAAGTAATGATGGTGTTCTTTCATGGATGGAAGATGAAGATTACTTCCAATTCTCAGATGATATTTTATTAAGTACAGATGAGAAAATTTTATTTAGAGATGCACAAATATTTTTAAATTCATCAACAGATGGTAGATTAAATATTGCAGCAGATACAGATGTGGTTGTAGATACAACTACTTTTGATGTAAATGCAAATACAGAAATATCTGGTAGTTTAACATTAGGTTCAAGCACAGCAGTATCTTCAGTTTTAGATGAAGATAACTTTGCATCAGATTCAGCAACAGCATTAGCAACACAACAAAGTATTAAAGCTTATGTAGATGCAGTTACAGCTTCAGTTAATGCACAAGATTTAGATTTTCAAGGTGATTCTGGTGGTGCATTAAATATAGATTTAGATACAGAAACTTTAACAATAGCAGGTGGAACTGGTATTGATACTGTAGGTTCTGGAAATAATTTAACAGTAAATATTGATGCAACTGTAGCAACAGCTTCAAGTACTCAAACATTTACAAATAAAACAATAGATGCAAATGGTACTGGAAATAGTATTACTAATCTTGAAGTAGCAGACTTTGCGTCTGGAGTATTAGATACAGATATAACTTCAGTATCTGGTTCAGACGATACATTAGCTTCTGCAAAAGCTATTAAAACTTATGTGGATGCACAAGTAGCAACAGTACCAACTGGTGATATAACTGCAGTTGTAGCAGGTACAGGTTTATCTGGAGGAGCAACTTCTGGTTCAGCAACTCTTAATATAGATACTGCAACAACAGTTGATATATCAACATCACAAGCTTTATCAAACAAAACTC
>VTLG01011800.1_pt1 | contig 13754 bp, 15 predicted proteins | sample 4694571 | NCBI WGS metagenome assembly VTLG01 (sample SAMN12604809, study PRJNA352737) | marine metagenome | biome: ENVO:00000447; feature: ENVO:00000209|ENVO:00000569|ENVO:01000036; material: ENVO:00002151; isolation source: viral sequences binned using virsorter ...
CCCCACTACACTGTGTATGCAATGACGACAGTAAATTACTAAAATTGGACAATTAAACCAGAACGGTTGCTGTACGTAGATACACCTAAGTGTACCGTTGCTGTACCTAGGTATACTATTAACCCTGTCAAACAACTTATCTTCATTATACACCCATATTAGCAATCTGTCAAGTGTTTTTTTATTTTTTTTATATTCCTATATAAATTAAACTAGAAAAAGCTTGACAAGGTTACCATACGGTGTATAATAGAGTATATAAGGCATAGTTCTATTCAGATTCCTCCACACATAATTTATAGATATACAAAAGGAATGCAAATGAACCTATGCCTGTAGATATACACGGGTACAGCAACAGGAGAGAAGAGTATGCCTAAAACTGACTATGACAAAGTGGCAACACGAATAATTAAAAAATAACCATGCCAGTAATCTACTACGTAGCAACAATAGTTATGTGCTTTCACGGTGTCTGTACACAATTTGAATCTGTACCATATGCCAAGAACGTATCAGCTGACAACTGTCAGAAGATGTTAGTATATACGTTTCAAACACAGGTAGGCCCATATTATGATAAGATTATAGACTTTGATAAGGACAGCCCAGAGGATATTACGATACAGTATGCAGGATGTGATACTACACAAAGAACACCAGAGGACAGCAACGAATGGAAGATAACTCCCGATGTAGATCCGGAGTTACTCGTACCGGATCAGAATGATCTTCGTTGGCAGCAGGAACAAGGGGAAAAGATATAGTGGGTGGTGATACATTTACAGTATATAGAGTACAGCCAACACCTAGTACAATAGCAAATGTTGAATCTGGTAGACTTGTTGATATAGGTAGTTCAAAAGAATTAATGGCAGCTCAACAAAAGGGTATGACAGTAGAAGAGTTTAGAAAATTAAGATCTGCTAATCAGGGAAAATGGTGGAGTGCTCATACTAAAAAAGCTCTTAATTATAATAAAGAATATTTTGATCCTAAAAAATCACTAGGCAAAAATCGTATTCCCGGATCTGAAATTCTAAAACGTAAAGTTAGTATAGATGATTGGATAAAAGGTTGGAAAAAGTTACATCTTTCTAGATATAAAAGATTTGGTGAAGTTCCTAACAAGATAGTAGACAGGCTTAATAAAGAAGCTGTAAATATGAAAAAACTATTTAAATCTAATCGTAAGGAATTTCTTAAAAGTATGGCATATGCTAATGAGGCATTATTAGATGCTACAGATGATGTAAAAACACATGTACGAGGTACTTGGTCAATAAATAAAGGTAGAGCAGTAGAGCAAGCTGCAAAGTTTATGGGCAAAAACATATTAAAAACTATAGTTGGACCAGCTGTAGATATGATGTTTCCAAAAGAGATGGGAGATGCAGAATTACCTTATCCTCAAAATCCTTTTCCTGCAGAAGATCCATCAATAAAACAACAGACACCCAGAGTTGGATATTATAGAGGAGGTATTGTAGAGTCTACTACTCCTAAGCCTAAAGTTAAAAGAAAAGCAAAAAAACCTACAACTTGGAACTACTAATGCAACACAACGGGCTACTAGCAGAGAAGAGAAAAGAGCTGACAGACAAACAGAAGGCCTTTCTCAGTTCTCTATTTGACACAGGTGGAAACATAGGTTTAGCTTTAGACAAAGCCGGCTATGCTAAAACCTCTAGAAGCATGGTGTTAAAGACACTGGCTGATGAGATATTAGAAGCAGCCAAGACAGAAATGGCTGCACACTCTGTAACAGCAATACACAGAGTAGTTGAAGGAATGAACGATGTGGGGGAACACCCACGAGCAGAGTTGAGATTGAAGGCTGCCCAAACTCTATTAGATAGAGTAGGACTGGGAAAGCAAGAGAAAGTAGAAATTGAAGGCAAGCTGTTACACGGTGTAGTTCTTATGCCATCAAAGAAAGCTATGCCAATCGTAACCCTTAACGAGGAGTAAGAACATGTGGAGAACACCAAAAGTATTAGAAGTATCTGTAGGTCTGGAAATCAATTGTTATGCTTGTGCAAAGATTTAGAGGATGGGTAGTAAAAAGAAAAACATATATGGACCACAAAAAACTAAAAATAATAAACTAATCTATAAAAAAATTGGACCTAATATTACTGGTATACAGAAAGAGTGGATAGATAAGATTGTTGCTCTTGATATTGTTCCAGTAACTACAATTAAAAATGCTTTTAATAAAGGGACAACTGAACTTAAAAATCTATGGACTAAAATTAAAGAAGATAACAAAAAATTTGGAGAAGAAAAAACATGGATTGCTCAACATCGGAAGAAGAAAAGACATTCCCAATCTCCAACACATGATCAACCCCTTGAGCAAGGCTCTGGTGCTATTAAAAAATATGCCAAGGGTGGTGGAGTAAGAAAAGCTAATTATAAATAATGACTAAACTATACTGTATCCTACTAACTCTACTAATGTTGCTGTCCATCAGTACCTTTGCAGCTGATACAGTAACTTCAACATCATCTACAGTATCAGGAACAACAACAGTTGACAGAACACCCTCAACTGCTAATGCTCCATCTATAGTGATAAACAATCAAGATGTTTGTAGCTTTGCTGCAAGTGCAGCTATACAAACACAAGTACTCGGCATAGCCGGTGGAACAGCAATAAGAGATCTAAACTGTGAACGTCTTAAACTATCAAGGGCTTTGTACAGAATGGGAATGAAAGTAGGAGCAATAGCTATGCTCTGCCAAGATGCTAGAATCTTCAATGCTATGGAAATGGCCGGCACTCCCTGCCCTTTCAAAGGAAAAATAGGATTAGAAGCAGCTAAAGCTTGGACAGAGAATCCTGAAATGAGACCAGATTATGACAAATGGGTTAAAGAGAATGTTACTGATAAAGAAATTACTAAAGAGGAAGCTACCGGTCTTGGTATTGGCATCGGGAGTCTTCTTCTTATGTTGCTTCTCTAGCCAAGCTGAGTTACTAACACCGGGGGAAACCTCTGTAGAAGAAACAGTAACTGAGCATCTAGGTGAAGGACATATAGATACTGTAACAAAGACTACTACCATAATTGAAAACCAAACAACAGGTGATCTTTTAGATAGTGATACAGGTGTCGTAGCTACTAGATACGAGGGTGATATGGATCAAGATTGGGGTGGGCTTGGTCCAGCAAGTATGCCAAATTGTAATGCATATTTTGGTACAGGTAAGTGTGGTAAAGGAACAAGTACTTCTCTGACCACCTTTGACCAGTATGTAGATATAAGTGACTTTCATATCTCTGATGGAGGTGCTTTAGAGTGGGAATTACAAATGTACCACTCACAGAATAACACCACAGGATATTTTGAGACTAAAGGGTATAACAACAATGAATTACAGTGGGAATCTGGACAGATAAACTTAGAGAACACAGGAAGTCCGGAAACCTTTACAGGAACACAAAACTTTCTAGGAGATCTTGATAAAGTTTTTATAAGAGTAGGTGGTAAGAATAACTACTTTTTTGACAACGTAGCTTACACTGTAAACTACAACGTGATAACAACTACTGTAGAGACATGGGTAGAAATAGTACAGCCCATGCAGATGAATGAGTCTCTGACATTAGAAATGATAGAAACATATGAGACATCATCTCCAGAACAGCAACAAGAGATGGATATGGTTATTCATATAGACTTAGGAGTTACAGAGTATTCTTCTGATATGCAAATAGATGATATGCCTATGGATATGCCACAAGATACTATGGGTACAATGGACACAATGTTTCAAGATATGGATGTAGGTACCATGTCTTTTGATGAGGTAATGCAAGAAGTAGAGGTAGCTGTAGCAGAGATAGAAAATATTGGTATGGAAGTAGAATCTATAGAAGTAAAGATGCCAAATGTTGAAAAAAGTCCTACAGAAATGAGTACTGAAGGGAGTTCAGAGGACCTTGAGGTACCTACCCAGCCGGAAGATACTAAAGTCTCTGAGAACTCAACAGAAGCTCAAGAAACCCTAAATGAAGAAAGTATGGAAGAAAATATACAAGTTTCTGAAAATGTAGTAGAAAAACCAGTTGTTAAAGAAAAAGTAGAGTCAAAAGAAGAAATAGTTGAGAAAGAAGTTAAAGAAGAACCTGTAGTAGAGAAAGTAGAAAAAGTTGAAGAGCAACCGAAAGAGACGGCTGAGAATAAACCGACTAAAGAGCAGGTACAGAAACAGGAAAAAGCAAAAAGAATAATGACAGCAATGGCCAGCAGCTATGATCCTGTATCTCAAATGACAACTTTAGCTCTTGTAAATGCATTAGGTCCGGATATTTCTAGTTACAGTAATCAGATACCTGTAGTACAGCCTTCTTGGTATGAGACAAAAGAAATATATGAAAACACTGTATTGCCAGATCCTTTAGGAAGTTACATATCTGTTAGTTCAAGTTTACAAATAGAAAAAATGGTAAGTCAACAGTATGAGTAGTGAAGTAGAATTTGCAGGAGTTAAGTTTAAAGGTGGTAGATTAATTGCCATACTTACAGCTTTGAGTACACTAGCTGGAGGCATCTGGGGAGGATTTGAAGTGTATGGTCGTTGGCAAGCCATGGAAGTTCAGATAGCTGCCTATGTAGAACCTGATCTCAGTGGGTTTAATAGAGAGATTGGTATTATTAACGAGACAATAATAGGATTAGAAAAAAGAGTAGATATAGAGTTAGCAACAATAAAAGAACTATTAATATCTGCTCAAGACTCTGTTAGAACTATTAAAACAGATTTAAAATCTGATATGTATACAATGCAAGACTCTATGGATGTAATTGTAGATGATAATAGAGAGTTAAATAGAAATGTATATGCTAAGATAGAAGAAGTTAAGATAGGTATGCAGGTAGTTATTACTGATACACAAAATAACCTTAACAGTCTGATACAACATGCTTCTGATAGATTTGATTCAAAACGTACAGCATTAGAAGAAGGTGCACAGAGAAGACAGGATTTCTTAACAGAAGAAATGAAAAGTTTAGAAGAACGATTTGGTGTTAAGCTGCAAAGAGCTTTATCAAATCCTTTAACGGGGCAATAATATGAGTGAAGAAGAAGAAGAAGAAAAAAAAGAATGGAAATGTGCAGATTGCACTTGTGAAGACTGTAAGTGTACAGAAGAAAACAAATGTGAGAATTGTGAATGCATGAATACAGATGTAGTTTAGATAGAATAATAGATGGAGATACAATAGATGTACATATTGACCTTGGTTTTAAAATCATACTATCAAAGGAAAGGGTACGATTACATGGAATCAACACCCCAGAGTCTCGTACCAGAAATCTGGAAGAAAAAGCTCTTGGGTTGGCTGCCAAAGCTAGGCTTAAAGAACTTCTTCCGAAAAAGTTTATAATAAAAACTTTTAAGGATGAAAAAGGCAAGTTTGGTAGAATATTAGGCATACCTTTTGTAGATGATGTAGATATATGCCAGCAATTAGTAGATGAAGGCCATGCTAGAGAGTATCATGGAGGAACAAAGATACCATGGGTTTAGAAAATAAAAATAGAACATCTTCTACAGTTCCTTTTGGTTATAAACTATCTGAAGATCAGAAAACCTATGAACCAGTAGAGAAAGAATTAGAATTACTAGACAAAGCCTTTGGTTATGTACAGACTGTAGGTCCAGCTAAAGCATCTCGATGGTTAACAACAGCTTCAGGAAGAAAAATATCTAATCCGGGATTAACAAAACGTATGAATAAAGGATTATACCTATAGAAGAAGAAAAGAAAAAACGAGGTAGGCCACCAAAGAAAGAAGGGGAACCAACAACCCCATATAATTGGTCTTCTCGTATGAGAGCCAAGCTTGCTACTCAAAAAAAGCTTTCTGCTAAGAGAAAACAAGCTGAAAAGCTAACAAAACAGGCTAGTAAAGCTAGAGTAGCATCAAAAAGGGCTCAGGAGGCATCTAAAAAGATAGACGATGCAATAAAAGGTAGAGGAAAGTCCGTTGTCACAACAGATGATCTAAAACATGTAACAAAAACACTGAGAGATCATCTAAAAGACCATGACGTTGTATTCAGACCGAATGAAGGGCCTCAAACTGTCTTTTTAGAGTCTCCAGAAAGAGATGTTTTATATGGTGGGGCTGCTGGTGGAGGTAAATCTTATGCTTTACTAGCTGATATACTAAGAGATGCATCAAATCCTAACCATAGAGGGCTGTTACTAAGAAGAACATTAGCTGAGTTAACAGAGTTAATAGATAAAAGTAGACAAGTATACACAAGAGCCTTTCCCGGAGCAGTGTTTAAACAAGCAAAGTCTACATGGGAGTTTCCATCTGGGGCTAAGATATGGTTTTCTTATGTGGATGACGACCGAGACGTAACAAGATACCAAGGACAAGCTTTTAATTGGATAGGAATAGATGAAATAACAAACTACCCTACTCCATACGTATGGAATTACCTACGTTCTAGACTTAGAACAACTGATCCAAGCTTAGGTATGTACATGCGTTGCACAGCAAATCCCGGAGGTGTAGGAGGCTGGTGGGTAAAAAAGATGTATCTAGACCATGCACCACCCGGAGATCCTTTTTGGGCTAGAGATTTTGACAATGGAGAAATTCTTAAATATCCAAAAGGTCATCACAAAGGAGATGAACCTTTATTTTTAAGAAAGTTTGTACCTGCTAGATTAACAGACAATCCGTACCTGTTTGAAGACGGTCAATATGAAGCTATGTTGATGTCTTTACCAGAAGTAGAAAGAAAAAGACTCCTCGAAGGAGATTGGGATGTAGCCGAAGGTGCAGCCTTTACAGAGTTTAGTAAAAGTATGCATGTTTCTGATCCTTTTGACATTCCAGACGGCTGGGCTAGAATACGATCAGGAGATTATGGTTATAGTAGTCCTTCTTGTATACTTTGGGGTGCAATTGATTGGGATAATAATATTTGGATATATAGAGAACTCTATGTTAAAGGATTTACAGGAGAGAGGTTAGGAGATACCATTGCTGAAATGGAACGAGAAGATCCACAGATGCAGCTTACGGTTTTAGACTCTTCCTGTTGGAATAAAACTGGATTAGGCCCTAGTATAGCAGAAACAATGATTAGAAGAGGAGTAAGATGGATACCATCGGACAGAAATCGTATGGCAGGAAAAATAGAAGTACACAGAAGATTAGCTTGTGATGACTATGGAAATCCTCGTGTTCGTATTTTTTCCAATTGTAATAATCTTATTAGAACTTTGCCCACGTTGCCTTTATCTAAGACCAATCCTGAAGATGTTGATACAAAGGCTGACGACCATGCGTATGATGCGTTGAGATATATGGTAATGAGTAGAACTTTAGTAAATGCACATAATACACATAGAATGACAAGACACACACAGAAATATGAACCACAAGATCAAGTATTTGGATATTAATTAAATGGCTGAAACAACATATATAACAAAATTTATGGATGCTTTATTTCCTGATGGAATTATTCCTACTAAATTAGATATACAAACAAAGATACGAACAGGTACTTATACTGTGAGAGATTCTCTTATACTTAAATTATATAAAGATGGAATAACTTTTGGAGCTGAAGATTTAGCTATAGATGCAGATTCTATGAAAAAACTTGAGAGTACTTTTAAAGGAACAGGTAAAGGAACAGCTAAAGGTCTTTGGAAAGTTGTAAATAGGTTTAAAAGAACCTTAGATTTACCTTATTTTGATGTGTTTAAAATAAGTCCTGACGAAACTGCAATGAATATTGCAAAACTCGAAGGAAAAGCTACAGCCTATACAGATGTAAAGGCTATGCATCAAAACTTAGACAATATTACTAAATTAGAATACCAAGCTGCTGGTTTAGAGATGCCAAGAGGTAGAGTAGTAGTTCCTCAAGCAGTACCTGTATCAAGAGCAGAAATTGGTCGTTATCCAAAACTTGCACAAGCTTGGGAAACAATAGTTGACGGTGCAAATAGTATATCTGGTGATATAAATTTTGGACCAAAAATATCTACAGCTTTTATATTTCACAATACAAATCCTATGAGAATAGAAGATTTACTTGGTTTTACAGTAGATCCTGAAGTAGCTAGAAGAGGTACTGCTGGTGTAGCTCGACCTTATTTAAATAAATTACCTACTGGTGAGTTTGAATTAACACTACTATCAAAGAATGGTAGAGGAAAAAAACATTTTAATGCTTTTATATTAGATGATGTACAAGTAAATATGGTTCAATCTTATTATGATGAAGCAATGGCAGAGTACAATCAAAAAAAGGCTTATTTAGCTGTAGAAGGTAACACTCTTCAATCGTACAATAAAGAATTTGGAGATAAAATAAAGTATAAAAATGGACAGATATTTGGAGATATTTCAAAAGTAAACTATGGTAAAGCAATAACAGTACATTTTAAACCTTTATTAGAAGCTTATAGAAGTGTAATTACAGGAGTAGGAGGGGGGGAGATAGTTAGAAAACTTCAAACTACTCTACTTTCAGATTTATTTGATGAAAAGACAGCTAAATATTTTACATCACACAGTCCTGTTACTGGTGATGTTATGAAAACATATTATAAAGAACAAGGAATAAAAAGAGATATTACATCAAAATTACACGGACCAGATGATATTGTTAATGTACATACAAAAAAATATGTAAATACAATTGGGCAAGCTCTAGATGTAGATGATGCTAATAAAATTTTAGTTAATGCTGGTACAAATGTATCTGATAGTACTAAAAAAATACCAATTGATCCACAAGCAGAAATAACAGGCAAATCAGAGCCTAGAAATGCTGCAGAGCAAAAAATATATGATGATGAAAGTAAAATAAAATCGGCAGCAAGAATAGCAAAAAGTGCACAACTTGCTCAAGAGTCTGAACTTGCTACGGTTGTAGCAGGTACGGCAAAATCAAAACTAATTCAAGACTATGCTGATGAAAATAGTTTGACTTTTTCTCAAGCTAAAGAGAGGTTATACCCTGAGAAAAGAGGAAAACCAAGTTTAGAAGCATCAGGAAAAAATCAAGCTGTAGATAGCCAACTTATAGATGATTTATCTAAAGAACATGGAATAGATAAAAAACGATTAATTGGTAAAACTTGGAGTCAAATAACAGAGATTGTAAAAAAACATGGACTTAATGTTGCTAAAGGTGCAGGTGTATTAGGGGGTATTTACATGGCTGATGCTGTATATAAAGCAGGACCCTTAGCTATGGACATACCTGAAGAAGAGCAGACAGATATTTCAAAAATTATAAGAAAAGGAGCAGACGTTGTAGGGTGGGATCCAAATAAAGCAATATGGAGAGCAAGAATGGCTGAAGAACTTATTAATCCAACACCCTATACACCATTTACAATGAAAGGTGAAGAAAGTATTCCATATCAGGGAGCAATAGCCGGTAGTATTGAAGGAAAAGATTTGGTAACAGGAACAGAACAAGAAGGTGATCCTTATGCTGATCTATTAGAAACAAGTACCATTCATGAAGAAATGGAAGATATAGGATTTTAATCAACAACAACAACCAACCAAAAAAAAGGAGGCAACTATGCCACAAGGAGTAAAAGGTGCATACAAATCTGGTTACATAATGGGCCAGATGGGTAAACAAGGTGAAATGAACGAAGCTAATGAAAGTTCTTTACATAGAGAAAAATTAGATTCTCGTGTTATGGGTGAAAATAGTGGTGCTTTTACACAATCTGAAAAATCATCTTCAGGTAAAGGTAGTGCACATACTAGTCAGCTTGGTATGATAATGAGCCAATCAAAATCTCATAAATAAAATAATAAAGGATAAATAATGAGTGATCCTGTAGATGTTTCTGGTGAACTGGCTTCAGATGAAGTTTCTGGATTAATACCTTTAATAAGGGAACAATTACGAGAAGCTGAAGATAGTAGACAAGTTCATGAGCAACGATGGTTAAAAGCTTATAAAAATTTTAGAGGTATTTCTGATAGTACTACACAGTACACTTCTACAGAAAAATCTAAAGTATTTATAAAAATAACTAAAACTAAAGTACTGGCTGCTTATGGGCAAATTGTAGATATATTATTTGCTAATAAAAAATTTCCACTTACTGTAGAACATACTCCAGTACCGGAAGGTATAGCTGAATTTGCTCATTTAAAAACACCTTTAGATGATCAGGTAATAAGTCCATATGGTTTTCAAGGGGATGGTAGAGAGTTACCTCCCGGTGCTACTGAAGCTACAGGTGGTCTGGATTACTTAGGAGGACTAGCCCCAGAATTTGAAGGTGCACCTATAGCTGAAGGTCCTTCGAGAACAGGAGAACCTCAAATATCTCCTGCTCAAGAAGCTGCTAGACGTATGGAAAAAGTTATTCATGATCAATTAACAGGAGCTAATGCTACTACTACTTTAAGAAATTCTATTTTTGAATCTGTCTTATTAGGTACAGGGGTTATTAAAGGGCCTTTTACACATATTAAAACAATTCACAAATGGGAAAAAATAGAAGACGGAAAAAAAGAATATACTCCATTTAATAGGGATATTCCTAAAATAGAAGCAGTATCGTGTTGGGATTTATATCCTGATCCTGCTGCAACTAATATGGAAGATTGTGATTATGTAATTCAACGTCATAAAATGAATAGAACACAAATACATAATCTTATGGATATGCCTATGTTTGATCCTGAAGCTATAAGAGAAGTACTGGCAGGAGGTGGTAATTATGATGATAAATACTTTGAAAGTATTATTAAAGATGATAACCATTTAGATAGAAGTGCTTCAGAACGATTTGAAGTGTTAGAATATTGGGGATGTATAGATTCTTCTTTTATGTCTGAAATAGGTATGAAAGAGCATGAAGTAGATGAATTAGGACAAGTTCAAGTTAATGTTTGGCTTTGTGGTAATCAAATATTACGAGCTGTAATTAATCCTTTTACTCCAATGCGTATTCCTTATCAAATATTTCCATATGAGATAAGTCCTTATCAAATTTGGGGTATTGGCATACCAGAAAACATGGAAGATGCACAGATGCTTATGAATGGTCATGTACGTATGGCTATAGATAACTTATCTTTAGCTGGAAATCTTGTATTTGACGTAGATGAAACCTCTTTAGTGCCGGGTCAAAATTATGAAATATTTCCCGGTAAAGTATTCCGAAGGCAATCTGGTGTTACAGGAACAGCTATAAATGGTATAAAGTTTCCAAATACAGCAGGTGAAAATATACAGATGTATGATAAAGCAAGGCAACTTGCTGATGAAGAAACTGGTATACCCAGTATAATGCATGGACAGACAGGTGTTACTGGCACAGGTAGAACGGCTGCTGGTCTATCTATGTTACTAGGATCAGCCGGTTTATCTATTAAGACTGTTATAAAGAATCTTGATGATCATCTTTTAAAACCTATGGGAGAAGCTTTTTTTCAATGGAATATGCAGTTTAATGAAGAGAATCCTGATATAGAGGGAGATCTTGAAATTAAACCAAAAGGTGTAGCCTCAGTTATGCAAAAAGAAGTTCGTTCTCAACGACTCATAGCATTATTACAGACTGTTGCTAACCCTATGCTTGCTCCATTTATTAAAATACCTAACCTTATAAAAGAATTAGCTATCTCTCAAGATATAGATCCAGACAGTCTTGTTAATGATATGAACCAAGCACAAATCTATGCTGAAATGTTGAAAGGAATGCAACCAGATGCCCAACAAGGACAACAACAACCAGAATCAGGAGGCCCTCAAATCCCTAGCACCAGTGCTGGGCAACAACAAAATATGGGAGCCCCTCCACCAGTTGCTGCTGGCACTCAACCAACAGACCTTACAGGGGCTGGTAACAGCACAATCGGAGTTGGAGGTGTACCGACTGCAGGGGAGAGCCAGTTTACTGGTAATGCTCCTTAACCTTCAACGTAATTTTAACGATATGAAAAAAGAAAGTAATAAGAAATAATGGCAACAGCACCAGAACAGCAAGGTTTTATAGATATTGATGCTTCTGATATTGGATTAGGAGATCAGTCTCAACTTCTTACTTCAGAAGATATAGAACCTTCTCAGCCATATAAGTTTACTAGAGTACAGGAGACTATACCAGCAGCTCCACCTATTACTGTAGGAGGAAGATTTGATCCTTATTCTTCTAATGACCTTTCTAGTATTATATCTCCATTTACTGATCCAGATGCTATTAAAGAAAGACGTAAACACGAAAAAAAATTACGGGGTCAATTGAAATCTTATGGTACTGTAGCCCCATTATTTGCAGAACAACCAAGTTTAGATATAACTTCTCCTGATATACCTACATTTAAACCTCTAGAAGTACCTGCTCCTCAAATACAAATGGAAAGTTTTGGAGTAAAACCTGAACTTGTTCGTCAAACAGAACATTATGATAAGCCAGCTGTTTTCTATGAACCTATGTTTAAAAAAGATAAAAGTGTAGCTAAAGATGTAGAAGAAACTTTTGAGTCATCACAAGCTATGTTTGAGAGAGTAGGTTTTAGTAAAAATGTAATTGAAGGTGCTTATGAAGGAGGAAGTACCGTATATGACTGGTTAATTGGATCAGGGGCTTATGGAGGACCTTATGGAGCTGAATTTGCTGCAACACTATCTACTCCTTCACAAATAGCTGCAGCTAATGCTTTTAATCCAAATGTGGGTATATATGGTGGAGTTGGTACACCAACAGGATTAGCTCCGTTTACTTCAGCTCCTCAAGGTTTTCAAAATCTAGGTAGAGGTACAGGACTGGGTACACCCGGAGGTACTGCTGCAGGTGGGGCAAAATTAGGTCAGTATATGGGTTATGCTGGAACTGCTCTTGCTGCGTATAGTGCATTCGATGCATTTAAACAAGGAGACACATTAGGAGGAGTATCAGGAACAGCAAGTACTTTACTTGGATTGCAAACAATTGGGGCTATTGGTACTATACCCGGATTACAGGCAGTAGCCATATCTTTAATGGCCCTTAACTTTATAAGTGGTATTACTGGTTGGGGAAAAGGTAAACCAAAACCCGGATTTGGTGGATCGGAAATAGCACTAGGAGAAGATGGAAAATTCTTCCATGATCAAGCATACTCATACAATGGGTTTGATCCTAGTGGAGCCAAGAAACATACAGATATGGCAATGAAATTTTTAACTGAATATGAAAAAGAATTAGGATTAAAAATAAATTATGACAGAGCACAAGAAGCTATACGAGGAGCAAAAATACGTGGGGGAAATTATTTAAGAAGAGTAGATGTCAGTCCTTGGAAAGATGGTTCTGGAAGTGCATCAGAAATGATAGAAAGATGGTTAAGTGCTGGAGTGTATGATGGTACACCAACTTATTATGATGCGTACACTGGACAAAGAGAGGCTTTTCAAACACAGCAACAGTATGAAAAATGGATGCAAGATTTTTCCCACAAGATTTTTAGTTAAAGGAATAAATATGGAAGGTTTAACATTAGATCAATTAGATCATGAATTTATGGGAAGAGGTGATCCTAACGTAGAAGGTATACGTTTACAGTCTCAGTATGAGCAGAATCTTACTCCTGAAGAATTACAACGTATGAGACAATTAGGACCTGCTGTTGAAGAATTTTTTTTATTAGATTATAAAGGTAAAACAGGAAAACTGCCAGAAGGACAAAGAGAAATTTCTATAGATGATGTTCCAGAGGACCAACAGATGGATATAGA
>VTLG01000317.1_pt1 | contig 13753 bp, 22 predicted proteins | sample 4694571 | NCBI WGS metagenome assembly VTLG01 (sample SAMN12604809, study PRJNA352737) | marine metagenome | biome: ENVO:00000447; feature: ENVO:00000209|ENVO:00000569|ENVO:01000036; material: ENVO:00002151; isolation source: viral sequences binned using virsorter ...
TATTCTTCTTTATTGTGTCTTATTGTTTCTTTGAGGCTGAGTATTTTGCGAAGTAAAACCAGCTTCCCCTGGCATCGGTACATTGCCTGTTCCGATGTTGCCACCTCCATTTCCTGTTGGATCTGTTGGCGAAGCTCCAGGAGGTACTCCTCCCATATTTTCCATTGGACCTGGTTGTCCACTATTGCCTGTATTCGTTTGATTTCCATTTGCCATCCCCATTATGTGTGCGTATATAGCTGCTTTCTCTGGATCATTAATCAATTGATCTGGATCAATGTCTAGTGACTTAGCAACTTCTTTTAAACATGTATGCCATTTAACAAACGGTGCTAACGATGGGTTAGATGCTGTTTGCATAAATGTCATTAGTCTTTGTGATCTTACTTCTTTCTGCATCAAAGAAGATGTTCCTTGTGCTTTAATATCTAGATCACCTTGTATCTCAGGTCTTTCATTATTAAATTGCATGTTCCAATGAAACAATGAATTACCTAGGGGCTTTAATAAATAGTCATCAATATTTTTAATAACTGTTTTAATACTTAATGCTGCAGCTCCCATCAACATAGACATACCTGCTGCAGTTCTAGTTGTAGACTGAACACCAGTTGTACCATGTGAGTATGATGGAATACCAGTTGCTTCATCAGCTAACTGTCTAAATCTATCAAACATCATTAAATTTTCTTGTGATGTATTTGGAAACTTAACACCATGAATTGCTGCTCCTGGTTGTCCACTTTGTCTTCTAAATATTTTACCAGGAAATACTTTCATATCTTGACCTGGTACTAACATAGTTTCATCTACATCAAATACTAAATTACCTGATAGTGCTAAGTTATCAATTGCCATTCTTGCATGACCATTCATAACTTGTTGTGAATCTTGCATGTTCTCTGGTATACCTACACCAAAGAATTGATATGGATTTAATTCATATGGACAAACCATATAAGGTATTCTTTTTGGTGAGAAAGGATTTTCTACCACTCTTAAAACTTTACCACCACATATCCAAACATTAACTGATACAACATCTAGCTCATCATCAAAATCAAATTCTAATTCTTCTGCTAATTGTTTACTTATTGTACCCCAATATTCTAATACTTCAAATCTATTTTTATATAATGTTGCAACATTTTCTCTATCATACAAAGAAGATTCATATCCTCTTGTTTGATAATTAGGTCCCATCTCTAAACATTCTCTAATTTTTGTTGGATTAAACAAAGGTTTTTTTGCAAGTTCTGCAAATTGTTCTCTGTTAAATGAATGTCTTTGAATTACATATTCAGCATCGTTCATGCTTGTTGCATTAGGATCTGGATAGAAATCCCAACATGATACTGCTTCAATACCTGGTACATCTTTACCAATTTCCATCATTGCTGATGTTCCAGTTTCCTCATCTCTAGAAAACTTGTATTGAGTTTTTATATTTGTAAATGGACCTTTTAAAATTCCTGTTCCAAGTAAAGCCATTTCAAAAAATACATGTCTCATAACTGAGATAGCATCAGTTTCTTCTAACTGATCATGGATTACTTTTTGCATTTTAGCTGCTGCCATTGCAGCTGGCTCTATTTGTGGTTGGGTTTTTAAATCAGGAGCATCTCCTTCTTCAAAACCTAAATTCTCATATTGCTGTGCTAAATCTTTCATTAAAGATTCTGCTGTAGCACCAGCAGGTAATCCACCACCATCACCAGGAAATCCATATGGACTTTCTTGTTTTAATTCTTGTGGATCTTGTTCTTTTTTATTCGGATCTAAGTATGCATATTCTGGTGCACCTTCTGGCATTGATGTAGGAGTTACACCAATTGGAAACTTACCACTAGAAAATAATACTTCTATAATTTGACCAAATGCAGCAAGCACTTTAGTCTTTGTTACTTTAACAAATACTTTAGATTTTTCACTATCACGAAAAGCCATTTCTGGACCATATAGTCCTCTATAATTTCTGTAAGCTTGTAACCATCTTTTTTCATCTTGAAGTCTTGATGTTTCTGCTTGTTGAAACTTCTCTCTTACGTATCCAACAAACGGATCGTAATTATCCTTTTCGTTATTATCCATTTAATCCTTTTTAAATTTTCCTGTTGGCTCTATTTCTTTTTTTTCTTTAGCTGCTTTTTTTAATTCATCTAACTCTTTTTGAGTTAATGTAGGATTATTACTTAACATTTTTGCAGTTTCTAAATCAAGTGTACGTCCAGCTTTAGATCTAGATAAGTCAATATCTTTTTGAGATATGTCAGCTCTAGCACCAACTAAAGAATCTTTATCTGCTTTATACTTATCGAACATATTAAACTTAGGATGTTCGTTAGCATACTTCTTATCAGTTAGTGCCATGACTAATAATCTCTTTCTTCAGCCATTCTAAAGATAGAAGGATCAACTTTTGATTTAGCACCTGGCTTATCATTGCCGTCTCCAGCAGTTGAACCATGAGTAACTTTTGAGTTAGGGTCTATAGCTAATTTTTCATTTTTAACTTTAGCCACATCTGGTGCAAGTTCTCCATGTTTGTATCTTTTATTTATGTCCATATTAGTCTCCTTTTTATTAATAATCTTTTTCATCAGCCAACTTATTAAAGTTAGCATCTACTTGACTTGTAAATTTCTTTGGTTCGTAATAGTCAAACTTACCATCCTGAGTTTCCATAGCACGTTCCTCTTTACCATAAGTAATTTTTAAATTACCTGGTTGTTGATTTGGTTGCTTTCCATCAGGAGCTGAACCTAGATCACCTTGCTTAACTTTAGCTTTGGGGTCAAATTTAGTTTCCATATTGTTCCTATGTTTTTATTTTTTTTATTTTTAAAACGTTTTTTGTTGGGATGGTAGTGTAACCACCACCTGTTTTTATTTTGCCATTATCTTCAAATATAAAATCTGACATAATAACAAGTTTTTTATCGTTGTTTACTACTATATATCCTAAACTACAACATACTGCTGTATTTGTATTTTTGATATCTGGTATATCAGCCCAGCCTGCATCTCCAACGATATCTTCCCAATATACCATTGATAGTTCGTAGGGAAAATTCTTCTTGTCTATAATAGGTAACTTTAATTTACTCATCTACTCCTCATTGTTAATATCCAAATATCTTATCTGAGGGGACAAAATTAGTTGTTCTATTATTACCAAATGCTTTATTTGCATAACTTGTATGCATAGGTCTACTCATACATCCGTATCTTAATGCATCATATGCGTGATCTTCTACGTGTGTATTAATGTCTTCTGGATTACTATCATCTATTGGTAGTGTAGGAAATGTTCTTAATAAATTTCTACAACTAGAAAATATACGAATACCAGGTTCATTATCTTCAACCTTTAATCTTTTGTGGATTTCTAACTTTCCACTAATTCTACTTCTTGGAGTTCTATCAGAAGGTCTCCAACGGCATCCAGCTTGAATCATTGTTTCTGCAATGCTTGGACCCACATCACCTCTTTTTGCCCATGTACTAGCGTCTAAGACCCCGTAACGTATGTATTCTCCATGCTCTAAGGTTAAGACTTTTCTTGCGAATACATCTGCTGTAATCTTTTGAGTATACAGTTCTCTATAAACCCATAAATTATTATCGTAGTCAATAGCAAACCATAAACAACAAGCAGGAGAACTATAACCCCAGTCAGCAGCACGAAATCGCTGCCAGCCTTTAGGTATTTCAAAAGGTTCAACAACATGTGTGTCCCTATCAAATTCTGAGAATGCTGCATTAGAAAATGCATCCCAGTCTCCATTTAAAAATTGTTTTCTTTGTACTTCTGGTAGTGATGATAACATTGCATAGTAATCATCAGTTTGCATAAGGTACGGATTATCTTGTAACTTAGCTGGTATAAATCTTCTTGTTATATATTTTATACCTGTGGGTGTAGAAATCTCTATGTTAAAAGCTGTATTTGGATCTATAGGATCCACAAACATCTCTTTAACCCACTGTGATCCAACATTACCTGGATTACCTGTAGCCCTCATGTATACTGGTATATCTGGATCAACCGATCTAAGTGACGATCTTAGAAAATTATAAATATCTGGCGAAGGATATTGTGGAAGTTCGTCTATTCCTATCCATGTGTAAGATTGACCTTGGTAACGTAAAACATCTGTCATGTTTTCTGCGTACCCGAACTCTATCTTTGCTCCTGACGGGAATCTCCACTCTTTTTCTTGCTCTCTCCATTTTGCTCCTGGAAATGCTCGTGAGTATAATCTTTGAGAATGATTAATCAAATCTCTTAACTCAGGCATTGTTCTTCTGAGTAATAGACCACGATGATTTTCTTTATGGCAATATCGTAGAGGATCTATTAACATGGCATATGATTTGCCACCACCTCTTGCTCCACCGTAAAATACTTCTCGTTCTGATGCTGCTAAGAATTCTGTCTGTGGACCTGAATTAGGTTTAAAGATTATATTCTGTGCAGATAGATGTTCCTGTACATTTTCTGGAACTTCGTCTATTACGTCTTGGGTTATAAGTTGCTGTTCTTTACCATCCAATACTTTGTCAACGGTTAACAGTTTATCCTTGACATTTTTTGCATGAGCTTTGGCTGAACGTAGAGATTGTTCTGCCTTTGCAACTTTCTTACGTGTTCTAGCTAATGCTTGTTTAGCTGACTGCTTGGCTTTGGTCTTGACCTTTTTCTTTGGCTTTGGAAGCGGTATCTCTTGCGACTCTTTTTCTAAGTCCGACATATGATATGTACCTTCCTGTTTTTCTTGTTAGCCAAATAGCTACCTCTCGGTATGAACATGTTTTTAAAAATTTCTTTGCTTCTTCTAAAGCTTCTAATTCAGATTTTATTGGTTCAATATAATCTGTGTCTTCTGCTAGTTTGTATCCAAAAGGGATAGTTCTAGCTTTTCTTTTAATCACTTTTCTTTTTTTTAGGTTTCTTTTTAGGTATTAAAAATATATTAGCATCCATACCCGTAGTTGTATCTACCATCATAGACTTAGATGGTTTTACAATTTCTTGTTTTTTATTTGAGTATATTTTATTTTTCTCTGAATCTTGTTTAGTCATTAATCCTGTACTGGTGTTACTATTGATTCTTGTACTTCGTCTTTTGCTGGTAATATAAACATACCATGTTTTAAATTCATATTGATATCTACTTGATCTTTCTTTACGATACCAATACGATCTAATATTTGTTTTGCTGCTTCCATTCTGATACTAGCATGAGGTGTTGTACCATCTTCTTCTAGCATGTTTACCATTTTAGTTGCAGCCTTTGCAGAATGTATGGCTAAATAGTTTTCTGCTCGTTTAACAATCTCGTCTTTAAGATTACGTAGAACTTTAGGATATGAATGTTCTGAGTAACCTGCAAGCTCACCTGCTCGCTTTGGGTTTCCTTGTGCTTCTCCGAACAAAGCGTCTAGAAACTTCTCCTGAGTATCTGTTAAGCTTTTGTTTTGAGTCTTTAGAATAGTAGAATCCATTGTTTGCGTTTACAAGCTCCATGATTTCTTTAAAAGGAAGATCCAGAGCTTTCTTGGTTAACATTGTTTTTAGTTTGCTGCTAATTTTGCTTCTAATTCTTTTAAGTTTTTAGCAGAATAGTTTTTACCTTTAGCTTTTCTATCTTTCATGTACTTAATTCTTTTTTTGTAAGATGCAACAGTATCAGCGTCTAGACTAGATTTCTTTTTAATGCTACCTTTAGGTGCAATTCTAGTTTTCATCTTATCTTTGTTCTCAGCTTTACCTTTATTAGTCATGTAAGACTTTCCACCATAAGTGAAAGTACTCTTACCTGCTTTTGAAGCAGCATCGAATGTAGATTTAAATGATTTATCGCTAATTTTAGTTTTAGCTTCATCTCTTGTTGCAGCTTTTTTAGCTCTGTCAGCTTTAAACATGCTTTCTGCAGCATACATTTTCTTAGTTGCAGCCGTATTAGCTTTTCCAGAAGCTGTTGAAGCTTTTGCAGCTCTTTTTTCTTTAGCTTTTTTTCCTTCTATAAATCTTTGAAAGAAAGATCCTTTAGGTTTTTCAGAACTTTTGTCTCTTGCTTTAAATTCTTTTTTACTTTTATAGGTTTTACCACCTTGAGTGATTTCACCAGTCTCTTTGTTAACTCTAATAGACTTAGGATTCTTCTTTTTCATCTTTTCTAGAGTCTTTTCATTTGTTATAGCCATAATTATATCCTTAAATTGTTAAACTTTATGGGAATCCTAGGTGTTCCCGATAAAATTGGTACAGTTTAGTGATGACCCGTTGTGCATGAGTGCATGCGATTGTGTTTGTGTGCCCGTTTAAAGTGTACCTGATTCTAGTATACACACGATATTGACTTTTGTCAAGTATTATTTTAAGATTATTTGTAGACTGCGACACTTTTGTAACATATCATCATTGACAAAAGTAAAAACGAGGTGTATAATAGTATTGAAGATACTGCGGGGGGGTTTTATATATAATATATACCTATTTATACATACCCCCTAGGGAACACCCAAGCATATAGCCAAGAGATTTACAGAATATTGAGTGCATAAATGTAGCCACTAGGTGGTTTACAGGGAAACTGGGTATTTTAGCATAATCCTATATATCTATACGTGCGCAGGGGGGGTGGTCGTGGCATACCCCAAAGTAAATCAAGTATTATTTGCAGAAAAAAAAAGTTTTTCCCACAGATATAGTCTAGGGTACACCCTAGTTTTAATTGTGGTTATAACTTGTGGAGAATTTAGGTGGTATGAATTTTTGTAGCTAATTAACCCTAATGTGTACCAGATTTAAACTTAATTAATTTTGAGAGCAGATAAAAAAAAACCCCAGTTGATTAGACTGGGGTTTTAATTGAGTTAGCTTTTATTATGCTACTTTAAACTTTTTTCTAAAGTTTTTTTCTAATGCCTCAATAGTGTTCCCTTCTAAAACTACTGACGTTGCATTATCAACAACCCATGAGCCATAAATATCTTTTTGAATTGTGTTATTAGATTGTTTTCTTAATGGCTCACTAATTTCTTCTAGTTTTTCATTATAGTTTGTTAATTCTCTAATATGGTTTTCAATCTGAAAAATACCATCTAAAGAATTATTATTATCTAAATAAGTTAATTGAGATTTAATAGAAGATACCATTTGTTCTGCTTTATCTTCACTATATTCAGATTTAGTTATTTCCTCTGTACTTTCCTCTAAATTATCAGTTTGTTTTGCATCTTCTAAAGATTGCATAACTTTAACATTGAACAACATTTTTTGAGAAAGTTTTTTCAATACTGAAAAATTACACTCAACAAAAAATTTCTGCCCTTGTTCAACGCCCACTTTAGATTTATCAAAACCAAAAACAGATTTGCAAACGTCAATTTCTTTAGTTTCAAATTCATTAATTTTAACTTTAAAAATAGGCAAAATCATAACATTAATCATAACTCTATTATTTTTAAATTTATAATTTGATTTATCTAAAGAGCATAAAAACAAAGTAGGATAGACAATATCATTTGCAGTAGTTCGTATTGCATTTTGTCTAATCTTCTCATCAGATTTATTTGCAATATTATCTATTTCAACATTTGCTTTATTCTCTGCTTTGGTTTTCTTTTTTTCTAAATTGGTTTTTTTCTCATCACTTACAACCAATTCTTTTAAATCTGCCATTGGTAAAATTAATTTATCAACAACAATTTTTCTTTTTTCATGCAGTTTTGAAAGTTCGTTTTGTCCTCTCAATTCACTCATTATTCCTGCATTATTTTTAACACCAATAGCAGTATAAATTGAATAAGTACCAATTTTAAATTTATTCTCTAAATTTAATGTTGCGTAATATTCAATAATACCCACGCTTGTTATTTCATTATTTAAAGCATTTGTTCCAATGTTATTAAATAATTTATTTGCTTTATTTGTAGTCATTTTATTATCCTTATTTTTAGTATGAATATTCCAATAAAATTTATTTTTATTTTTAAAAATATTCATAAATTAATAATACTTATTTATTTGTATGTGTCTAATTAATAATTGCAGTTTTATTATATTTTTTAATTATTGGTGTATTTACTCGCTTATTTAAGCATTATCAAAGCATTTGATTTATGTTAAATAAGCATTGATTTATATAGCTTTTTTAAATTATATAGCAAAATCAACACTTTTTTATATATGCTATAAGTTGTATTGCTATTTAGAATCATTATAAATTAGAGATCTAGCTATGCAGTTTTGGAATACCCTTATTGACACATCAGTTTATTAAGTATAATATATAGTTATATTAATTAGATATAACTTTTATATATAATTATTATACATAATATAAACTTAATAAATGGGAGTTAAAAAAAATGGACAATGAAAAAACAAATGAATTGATTTCATTATTTAAAGAAATTAATTCAAGTTTAAAAATCATATCATTAGTAGCAATAAAAGAAAGTGGAGTTTCAAAAGATACTTTTAAAGCTATTGAAAAAAATAAACCTTTTTATTTAAAGGTTTGGGAGTTGTTAAAATAATGTGGTTTGAATTAGATGAAAAAAAACAAGGGGGCAAATCAATTATTTATAGATCATACACAATTAAAAGTAATTATATTAAATTAAATGATTGCTTTAAATTTGGTTATGATCTTTTAGATAAAGAACTAAACCCTTTAATAAGATTAAATACTTTTGATGAGTGTATCAAATGTGTAGATAGGTTAAGCAAATGACAATTAATACTCTTTTATATGGTGGTTTTTTCTTAATCATAACTGGCTTTATTATCTTTATAATCTGGCAGATACATTTAAGAAAAATAGAAATAGAACAATTTAAACAAGAGCAATTACATAAAGCATTTATGAAAGCTAGAAAAATAAAAAAATGAAATTAATATTTGTAATGATCTCATCAATAATTATAGGTTATTTATTACTAGATTTATTGGCGAAATCAGTAGGTCTTTTTTAAAAATCACTAAATAAATATTCAAAAAAAAATGGGCAATTAGACTTGACACAGTTTAATTGCCCTGTTAATGTTGTTCATAATAAAGAAAGGAAAGTTATGGACAAAATAGAACGAGTTACCATAGTAACTATTGTACTACTTGCAGGCGTAGTTTTTGCAGTAGGTGTATTTATATGATATGTGAACAGGTATAAGCCCTATCGGTAGCAATATCGGTAGGGCTTTTTTTTGTCTGTACTATTTGACACAACAATATATCCTTGATATAGTATAAGAATAAACAAAAGGAGTCTTATGACAACGATTACTTTTAGTAATGACGAGCAACGAGAAAACTTTAGGTTTCAAATGTGCTTGAACACTTTGAAAGCTGAAGCTACAAGTACAATGGGCATACGATTTTATCGTGGCAGTATTGTGAATGTACTTAAACAATGGTTTCCAGATTTACCTCGTACAAAAAAATCTGCATATAAATATCTAATGAAGAAAGGTTTTTATGACAGATCAAACTAGGTGGGGAATAGACCTTGTTCAACAAGAGAACAAAGCTAGGAACTACAACAAAAAGAATACAGTTAAACTTCACGAGGCACAAGATATATTTAAAGAATCAAATGGTCTTGATAATATATCAGAACATACCATGAAAAAGTTTCGTGAGATTATGCTAGGTGGTAGGCAATGACAAGTTATAAATCAAAAATTAGAATAGGAAAATACTGTATGCTAACATTAGCAGATATGGATTTTCCTAAAAAAACTTAACAATCTTTATCTCCCTCAAGTTAAAGTAAGCCCTGTGTGTGTTTGACATACGCAGGGTTTTTTGTTATTATGTACTTATGATAACTAAAATTATTACATACAACAAAACAAAAATAAATTGTACAAATACAGATTGTAAAAATAAAAATAAACAGACTAATCGTTGGCAAATTATCTGTGCTAAAAGAAAAATAATATTTAATGGTCAGATATTTATAATAAATACTTGGTCATCAGGTATAAAATGTAAATTATGTAGTATAATATGAAACTTAAAAGACAAGTACAATTAAAATTAAAAAAGTGTGATGAGTATATGATTCAGTTTAAAATAAAACTGTTGAAAAAAGATTATCCAATATGCAAAGAATTATATTCTGACTTACACAAACTAGATGAAAAGATACAAGAGATATCAAAGCTAGTTGACAACAGCAAGTAATTAGTATATATTATAAGGGCAGTCAGCGAGAGTTGGCTGTCCTTTTTTGTTTATACAATCAAGGGGGGGTGTATTTTTTATACCTGAAATAATGTAATATTCTGACCGAGTAATTCTAGATGAATGGTTGGGGTATAAACTTACACCCCCGAATACAAATCAATCAACAAGGAGTAATATGCAAATAAAAACATTTGAAGTAGTTGCCCCAGAAAATATACGAGTTGGTAAAATCAATGAGTATATTTATACATTGATGACATCAACCAAAGCCAAAAAATTTCGTGCAGGTTTTATGAAAAAAAATGGTGAGTATAGAGTAGGTAAGTTTGATTTATTAAATCGTTCTACTTGGAAACAAACTGATGGTACTATGTATAAGCGTAAGGGTAAAACAAGAACTACTAAAGCTGATGAGTATATACTTGCACACGACCTAGATAAAAAAGCACCAAGAAATATATCTGTTGCTAGATTGAAGTGGTTTAGTGTAGGTAAAAAAGTCTATAAAATCAATCGTTTAGAGCTTAATAATACTATTACGATAGCAATATTTGAGAAGGTAAAATTCAATCATCTTAAATTATTAATGAAGAAAGGAGATATCAATGAGTAGTGAATGGTGTCAAAATAAAAACTGTCCAAATAAAAAAAACTCTAATCAAATTAGGGGTAGTAAATATAACAAATGGTATCAATCTAATAAAGCACAAGGTTATGGTGGTGGTAATTTTTGTACGTTAGGTTGTTATGACCACTGGGCTGATAATTATATGTCACAAGCAATAGATAGTCTTGGTGTAAGAATAAATGAGCCAGTAAAACTTTTTTTAGAAGACGCTTGGTATGTTGAATACAATTATGGATATAGTAGAAGTGACGCTATGTATTACTTAAGAAACAAAAATAGGGGAATTAGGCAAAGCATAACTAGAGAACAAGCACAAACACCAGAACAACGAGCAGAAGAATATGGTTATTGGGGTACAATAAATGATGACCAAGCCAAAGAACTAGCAATCACATTAGGTCTAGTTAGTTGACACAATCAGAATAATATAGTATATTAAAGACATCATCTAGTTATCTAGGTGGTGTCTTTGTTTTTGGGAAGTGGCTAGGGAGTAATTCCTAGACGTTGCATGGGATAAAAGCAGTAGCACTGTATTAGGTCTAGCCCAAAAACATAAGACAATTTTTTAACCAACAACAAAGGAGTACTCGTATGGATAAAAAAGAAGTAAGGCTCAATGCTGATAAACGTAAGTCATGTGTTATTGACTTTCGTAAGCATTGTGAATCATTGGACACTCATGAAAAAGAGAAGTTCAAACAATCAAGAGATGACGCAAAGTCTACAATAGATTCTTCGTTTGGTACTTGTAAAGAAGTAGTGCAAAGAAGATTTGAACTATCAGATATTTTTGGAGATAGAAGTATAACTCACTATCAAAAAAAATATAATACTATTGATGCTATTGGTACTGACAGTTGTTTCTTTTTTAAAGTGACTGACGCACCAAAGGTGCTTGATAGTTATAATGACGAAGTAGATAAATCCAAACATTTTTCATTTGAATTAGATGGAAATATGCAAGGAGATTATGGTAATAATTATTATAACGGCAGTAGCAACAATGGTAAAAACTTTGCATATGCTATGTATCGTGAAGAAATGAAAGCAGTAGGATTAAATCCAGACTGCAACATTGAACACGACTTGAATAATGAAAGTGATAATGGTAGTTCATATTCAAGAAGAGCAAGAGCAAACAACAACCCTTATCTTTCTCAATGTAGAAATGATAATGCTGACTTCTTAAATGGTAGAACAGGTGGTACTAACTACTATCAATCATGGAAAGATAAACATACTTTACATATTATTGGTACTGGTGGTTGTCGTTCAAGAGCAATACCTTGTTCTGATTTAGAATTTCAAAAGTTTGAAATGATGATTCAGGCAAAGCAAGAAGTTGTTAATGCACATACTCAATGGATACAAACTGTTGTAGCAAGAGTTAATAGATTTAAAGAAGTAATTAAATCTATGACTAAATTCTCACAGGTAGAAAACTTTGCTAACCATGAGAAGATACAATGGAAGATTGATCCATCTATACTTGCAGATAAATTTGGTATGGACTTGGTTATATCTATTGATGACGCAGCAGATTCAATTATGAATATTGGTGCACCAAAACCTACAAGAGATGAGAAGATACTTGCTTGGAAAAAAGCACAAGGTATCGGTCTTGCGTCTTAATAATAAACTAGGGTTAGGCAAGAGATTGCCTAGCCTTAAACAAAAGGATAATGAAATGGAAAATGTAAACAGATTAAACGATGAAGAAATATATTATGACACTTGGGGTAGTCTATTTGGACACACAAGAAAAATACATGGAAACGAAAAAAGAATTTTTGATAATGTAAAAGTAAAAATATTAGATAGAAATGGTGCAGTTGTTATGGAGTCGCAAAAAGTTTTATTTAAACAAGAATTAGATAGTAAAACAAAAAAATGTGCTGATACTTATTTAGAGATATATATTAAATGACAGTAGAATTAGGAATAGGAATGTTTGTATATAATATGATTGCCTTATTAATAGGTGCAATTATAGTTTATAAAATAATTAACAACAACAATGACAGGGAGTAGTATATACTAACCCCCCTGCAACGACAGGACACCTTATCATATTTTAAGAGAAAAACCAAGTAGACATAGTGTCACATCTATGTTATAATACCAACAAAACAAAGGAAAAAAATGAAAACATACAACCATGAGAAGATAGATAAGACACCTCAAGAACAGCTAGGTCTTGCAAAGATACAGATTATGTTTGAAGATTCATTTGGTATCTTCAATGCAAAGAGTGGAGCCATGAGTGATATACAAAAAGAAAGAGAAAGACAAAGTGCTGTTGCATGGTTTCGTTCTAAAGATTGTGAATTCTTCTGTGACCTTGCAGGTACAACACAAGATCACATTGTAAAATTACATGACAACTTGATGTACAACTACAATACTGGTAAAGTAACACTTGAACAAGTACGATATGCAATAAGAAAATTGGAGTTAAAAATATGAATATATTTCACTTACACAAAGACCCAGAGATATGTGCTAGTTATCATTGTGATAAGCACGTAGTAAAAATGATATTAGAAACAGCACAAATGTTATCAACTGCGTATCGTAGAAACTTTGGGGATAATGATGACCTATATAAAACTGCATATCCTAAACACCCTATGACTATTTGGGTAGGAGATAGTGGTGCTAATTTTTTTTGGTCAGTAAAATTATTAGACCAATTATTATATCAATATACTATGAGATATAATAAAGTACATAAAACAATTAAGATATCAAACTTATTACACAAAAAATATGTAAGGTGGCAATGTTGGAAAACAGAATTTACACCACCACCACAATGTATGCCAGATGAATATAAACACGAAGATTATATTACTGCATATAAACAATACTACATTGGTGAGAAAAAACGATTTGCAAAGTACACAGCAGTTGACACACCA
>VTLG01003027.1_pt1 | contig 13752 bp, 14 predicted proteins | sample 4694571 | NCBI WGS metagenome assembly VTLG01 (sample SAMN12604809, study PRJNA352737) | marine metagenome | biome: ENVO:00000447; feature: ENVO:00000209|ENVO:00000569|ENVO:01000036; material: ENVO:00002151; isolation source: viral sequences binned using virsorter ...
GAAGGTATGGGTATTGGAGCTATCTTTGATGGTGTAAGTATTGTGTTAGGTAAAGGTGTTAAAAAGATAAGAAAGGTTAAAGGTAAAGAAATAGTAGAAGATGGTTCAGAAGCGGCATATACAAAAGCAGTTGCAAGAGAACAAAACGTTAACGCACAAATAGGAGAAAAGGCTGCATTACAAGCGCAGACAATGAGAGGACAATATGGTGGTTATAAAAACAAACCTATTTCAGATCCTTGGCAAGCAGCTCCTAACTCTACTGGTAATCCAGCTGATGTCTTTTATCAGAAACAGAAAATAGATACAGATTGGGGTTCTCAACATGGGTCTACTGACAGTCCATTTACACAACGTCAGATAGAAAATCTTTCTGAAAGTGCAGATATTTCTGAAAAAGAAATGGTTGATCTTATGAAACCATTTATGTCAGATGCAAGAATCAAAGCAGAAATAGCTGCATTAAAAAGTGGTAAGTCATTAGCAGATAAATTTTATGACACTATAAGAAGAGCACATGAAGTAATGCATGGTAGAGAGCGTTTAGAAGATATAAATCCAGAAATGTTTGCTGCATTTGATGCCAGAATGGATACTATTGATGGTCAAAAAGTTTGGCAAACAGCTGATGCTGTTGCAGCTGATTTTGTTATCGGAGCATTATTTAGAAAAGCTAGAGATCATGGTATTGCTGGAAGAGAACTATTTGAAATTGCAGACTTAGCAGATGTAGATGGTCCTACTAAAACTTTATATGACACTCTTGTTGCTGGAATAATTCAACGTAAAAAATCATCTTATACAGCTGCATTAAAATTAAAAGGTTTTGATGTTAGAAATCCAGAAGTTAAAGCTGATATAAAAAATAACGTAATTGCTGAAATAGATAAAACAAAAACTGCTTACCAAGTAGCTTGGAAATATGCTGGTGATAATCCAGATGATTCTTTATTCAGAGCATATTATGAAACAGTCTCAATGAGTAATGATATACATAACTTTGATGACTTTGATGCATGGATAAAAAGAAAGCTTAAAGGTGGTGAATTAGATGGCAAAGTACGAACTGGTGTTCTTATTAAAGAACTTCAGGGTGTGATGGTTAACAGTGTTCTTAGTGGACCTAAAACATCTGCTAGAGCAATCATGGGTACTGGTTCAGCTACATTCCTTAGACCTTTCTCACAAATCATAGGTGCAACTATGAGAGGAGATAAGGCTACACAAAGAGCTTCTTTAGCTGCTATGAGTGGCATGATTGAATCTATTCCAGAAGCTTGGAAAGTATTCAGTACTAAATTAAATGCTTATTGGTCAGGAGATATTTCTACTATTAAAACTAGATTTCAACAACGAGCACGTGGTGATGAACAATGGGCTATGCTTGGAGACTGGGTAGAGAATAGTGGTAGAGCCGATGCTGGAGATAAAGGTGCATATTATTTAGCAAATATGGCAAGATCTTTGAATGATAATAAGTTCCTTACTTATTCAACAAAGGTTATGGCTGCAACTGATGACACCTTTGGATATATATTGGCTAGGTCTAGAGCTAAAGAAAAGGCTATGCGCCTTGCTATGGACCAATTTAACCAAGGAAATATTACTGAAATAACTCCAGATTTATTAAAGAATGCACAAGATAGATTCTATTCACAAATAACAGATGTAGATGGAAATATAACTGAAGCTGCAACTCTCTTTGCTAAACAGGAAGCTACATTAACAACAGATTTAACAGGATTTTCAGCTGCATTAAACAATGCTTTTGAATCAATGCCTTGGGCTAAACCTTTCTTTTTGTTTGCAAGAACTGGAGTTAACGGTCTAGCTTTAACTGCTAAACATACTCCTGTATTTAATTTATTTGTTAAAGAATGGAATGATATAGCCTTTGCAAATCCTAATAATTTAAAAGGCTTACAGAAATATGGAATTGAAACAGTAGAGGATTTAGCTAATGCTAAAGCTTTACAGGCTGGAAGACTAGCTATAGGTTCATCAGTTATCTCAATGGCTGCCATGCATTTTATGAATGGTAATCTTACTGGTAATGGACCAGCTGACAGACAGAAGAGACAATTCTGGATTAACTCAGGATATAAACCAAGAACAATAACAATAGGTGGAGCACAGGTAAGTTACGATTCATTTGAACCTTTTAACCTAATACTTTCTACTGTTGCAGATATTGGTGATTACAGCCAATTGATGGGTGAAGAATGGACAGAAGATCAATATCAGAAATTAGGTTTAGTTATAGCACAAGCTGTTTCCAGTAAATCTTACTTAGCTGGTATTCAACAATTTGTTGAACTATTCAGTGGACAACCTGGAAGTTGGGAAAGGATTATTGCTGGTTTAGCTAATAACCAGATACCTCTTTCTTCATTAAGAAATGAAATAGGTAAAGTAATTAACCCTGCTATGAAAGAACTTAACAGTGGTATTACTGACGCTATCAGAAATAGAAACTTAATGACTGAAGGTTTAGACCCAGATGGTGGTTTACCTACTAAATATGACATGTTAAATGGTCAACCAATAAGAGACTGGGATTTTCCAACTCGTATGTTTAATATGTTTAGTCCTTTCTATATAAATCTAGATCAGGGTGAAGGTAGAAAACTTTTATTTAATAGTGGTTATGACGTTAGTCTGTCTGTGTTCTCATCCCCAGATGGATTAAATCTTAAAGATTCTCCACGTCTTAGATCTAAATTTATGAAAGCTATTGGAGATCAAAACTTAGAAGCTAAATTTAATAAGCTTGCTAAAGACCCTAAGATTATAAATTCCATACAACAAATGCAAGCTGATTTAAGAGCTGGCAGAAAAGAGATAGACCCTAGAAAAGCATACGTTCATACAAAGATAATTCATACATTATTTATGGATGCAAGACGTAAGGCTTGGGCTAGTGTAATGAATGACCCAGAAGCTTTGGAGTTATATCAAGAGGATAAACGCATTAATATGCAAAACGCTCAGACTTTAAATTTAACTCAAGACTTTAAAGATCGTAAGAAAATAGATAATGCTGAAAACTTACTTTTACCTTATAGATAAATGGCAACAGAAGTAACTTATAACGGGGATGGATTAGACGTAACGTTTAATATTACATTCCCTTTTTTACAATCAGCCGATGTCAAAGTACAGGTTGATGGAACTACAGTAAATACACCAGCTGATTATTCAATTACTGGAAATGTTGTCACTTTTGTCTCAGCTCCTCCTACCGGTACAAATAATGTCAGGCTGTATAGAAACACAGATAAAACAAGTCCAGCTATTACTTACTCAGCTGGTTCAGCACTTAAAGCTGATGATCTAAATAAGAACCATTTGCAATCGCTCTATTCTCTACAAGAGATAGGTACAGTTACAGCAAACGATTCTGGTTTAGGTTTAACCTCTGGAAGCAAAGGAGACATACAAGTTGTCACAGGAACAGATTGGTATATAAAAACTGATGCGGTAGAAAGTAATATGCTTAATACCGATAGTGTGACGAGTGATGCTCTTGCTACTAATAGTGTGACTAGCGATGCTATCGCTGCAAATGCAGTAGGTGTTAGTGAATTAGATTCTTCAATTAATACTACTCTTAACGCTGTTGCAAGTAAGGCTGATATTGGAGGAAATATTTCAATATTTACTAATGACACTGGCTTTATAACACAATCTCAAGTACCTACTTCATTTGTTACTGGAATGATTTTGATGTACACAGGAACGACTGCGCCAGCTGGTTGGGCTTTGTGTGATGGTACTAATGGTACTCCTAATTTAAGAGATAGATTTATTGTTGGTTCTGGTAATCTTTATTCTAATGGTGATACTGGTGGACAGGCAGATGCAATAATCCCTGACCATACACACCCCACTACTTTTGATGGTAATAAATATTTTCCAGGAGCAGGGACAACTAATATTGGATACGGTGGTGCTGGTGGATATCCAGCTGACGTATTTAGTATGAGTAACCCAACTAATGGAGAGTCAGTAACAAATAAAAACTTGCCACCTTACTATGCACTTTGTTTCATAGTCAAACTATAAGACCATAAATTTGGATAACAAATGGCAACTACAACTAAAGAATATACAGGAGATGGTTCTAAAGGTGTTGCGGGTCAAGCCCAATTAACCTTTAACTTTCCCTATTTAAAAACTGAAGATATTAAAGTTTCACTTAACGGTGCTACTTTAGCGACAACTAAATACACATTTCCCACAGCCACATCCATCCAATTTAATGCTCTTAGTGGTTCACCAACCACACTAGAAACTAACACCCAAGAATCTACAGGTGCTCCCAAGTCTGGAGTCAAGGTTCTTTTTTATAGAAATACAGATGTAGATGCTGCCAAATCGGTATTTGCGTCAGGATCTGCATTTAGAGCGAAAGACTTAAACAATAATAAAGATCAAGATTTATTCTTCCAACAAGAAGTTGAAGATTCTACTAACCCTAAAAATAAACCAGCGGTGCTGAATGGGACAGGGGTCCCAGATCAAGGGTTAGGAAAAGAAGGCGATATTTATATAGATACTACTAATAATGATGCGTATGGTCCAAAGACCGATGGTGCTTGGGGAACAGCTACAACATTAGTTGGTCCACAAGGTATTCAAGGTATAGCAGCTACAGCAACAGTTGGAACTACAACTACAGGTGCCGCTGGTTCAAATGCAACAGTTACTAATAGTGGGACTGTTAATAATGCAGTTTTCGATTTTACAATTCCTAAAGGTGTACCAGCTACAGCAACAGTAGGAAACACAACAACTGGAAATGCAGGGACTAACGCAAGCGTAACTAATAGTGGTTCAACCCAAAACGCAGTATTTGATTTTACTATTCCTAAAGGTGTACCAGCTACGGCTGATGCAGGGTCTACTACTACAGGAGCAGCGGGTAGCAATGCCAGCGTAACTAATGTTGGTACAACACAGAACGCAGTATTTGACTTTACAATTCCTAAAGGAGACCAAGGGATACAAGGTATTCAAGGTATTCAAGGTAACGCTGCAACTGTACAAGTTGGTAATACTACAACTGGTAATGCGGGAACTAATGCAAGTGTTACTAATACAGGAAATGCTAATGATGCTGTATTTGACTTCACTATTCCAAAAGGTGTACCAGCTACAGCAGATGCTGGTTCAACTACTACTGGAGCTGAAGGTTCTAACGCAAGTGTTACTAATAGTGGAACTACACAGAACGCAGTATTTGATTTTACTATTCCAAAAGGAGATACAGGTACAGCAGCTACAGCAACAGCTGGTTCTACAACTACAGGCGCAGAAGGAACTAATGCTTCCGTAACTAATAGTGGTAGTACTTCAGCAGCTGTATTTGACTTTACAATTCCTAGAGGAGATACAGGTGCTACAGGACCTCAAGGTACCGCTGCAAGTATAAGCGTAGGAACTACAACTACAGGTAACGAAGGTACTAATGCTTCAGTTTCTAATAGTGGTAATTCTACAGCTGCAACCTTTGACTTCACTATTCCAAAAGGAGATACAGGTGCCACTGGAGCAACAGGTCCACAGGGTAATACTGGAGCCACCGGACCTCAAGGTGCGACTGGTACAGCTGCGACCATAGCTGTAGGTACTGTTAATAGTACAAATGGTACTCCTACCGTTTCTAATTCTGGTACATCAAGTGCAGCTGTTTTTGATTTCCAAATTCCAAGAGGTTTCACAGGTGACGCTGCAACTATTGCTGTTGGCAGTACATCTACTGGAGCTGCTGGTTCTAATGCTTCTGTTTCAAATAGTGGAAGTTCTAGTGCAGCTACCTTTGACTTTACAATTCCTAGAGGAGACACGGGGGCTACTGGTCCACAGGGGGCTACCGGTCCTCAAGGTCCTCAAGGTAATACTGGTGCAACAGGTAATACTGGACCTCAAGGTTCGACAGGTGCAACAGGACCACAGGGTGCAACAGGACCACAGGGACCTCAAGGTGCTACTGGTGCAACAGGTCCATCTGGTGGAAGTGAATTAAGAACTCAATCTTCAGGACATAACATATCAATTTCTCCTGATGGATATGAAGCTGATAATTCTAGCCAAAGTTCTACAAACCAGAAAAATATAACTATTGGACATGATGCTGGTGGTGATAATAATTCTCAGAATTATATGCACACCCAGACTGATGTAGTCAGTAATATGCTTATTGGATATAGAACTGGTTATGATGGTCCATTTAAAAAAGTAAATAAAAATACTTTAGTAGGTCACTACAATGGCTACATGATGTCTGAGGATAGTGATGAAAACACTATGATTGGTCAGCAAGCTGGTCATTATATGGAAACTGATTGTAGTAATAATGTATTTGTAGGTTTTAAATCAGGTGGTCCATATAGCGGACAAATAAACACGTCAGGAAATAATAATGTAATTTTAGGCTCTTATGCCGTAATTCCTTATAACAACGGAAGTAGTAACAATAACAACGTTGTTTTAGGTAGTGATACAATTACGCATTTAAGTGTTCCAGGAATTGGGCTTTACGGAACTTCAGGTGTTTTAAATTTAAAAAATGATGGTACAGCTGTATCTGAGATGCGTCTGTATTGTGAATCTAATAATGCACACTATGCAGCTATTAAAGCACCAGCTCATAGTGCTTTTTCAGGAAATCTAACATATACTCTGCCACCAAGTTACGGGTCAAATGGACAAGTCCTTCAGTCAGATGGTACAGGAGGTACTTCATGGACCTCTTCATTATCTTATGGAGGGGCAAGTAGTAATGCAGCCCGCAGAGTAACAACGTCAACATCTGCACCGTCAGGTGGTTCAGATGGAGACATATGGATAAAATATACACCTTAAAACAATGACTTTTTTTACAAACACACCAATGACGAGAACACAACTCGAAAACATAGATATTGCTTATTTGAAATTTGTAGTGGCTAATCCGGAAGTAGAGCCCCACGAAGATTTGGAATTAGTTAAACAAATCTTGGAGGAAAGAACTTAATGGCTATTTATTATGTAGACCCTGAAGGAGCTGCCGGAACTGGTGATGGTACCTCCTTTGCAAACCGCGCAGCTAATGTAAATGATTTAGCTCAGGGTAGTGGTTCAAACAATGGTAGAACTTTTTGGATACCTGACGGCGGAAATGAAATTAGAATAAAGAAAAACCCTGATCCTGTTCAGATGGGTACTACCCCCATACACAGGAGACCAGCATGGTATAGACAGGGTTATGACGAACCTAGTTTAAGTACTAGTGATAGCTACTGGGAATGGAGCACTACCAAAGGTGAGTCTAAATGTTACTATTCAAATCATGGATTATCGACAGGTGATTGGGTAGAAATATTTCAATTTAGATGGTATTTTAATACTTCAACTTCAAGTAATGCTTATGGAGATGGATCTCAAAATGACGTAGTAGGAAATAGAATAGCTCTTGATGGTTTATGGAAAGTTACAAGAGTAGATGATGACTGGTTTAAATTCGATCACTTTACTGCACCAGTTAATAAAGCTACTTCTGATAGCTGGTCAAGTATAGGTGTACAGTACAGTGGGAACCGAAAATGGAAAGATGTTACACATAACATACTTGAACCCTCAACTGGTCTTCCTATAAAAGAATTAATAGAAGAAAATACTAGAAATGCTTGGACAGCATCTAGTAATGTAACAACTTATGAGCCTTGGTATTACGGTGCTAGTTGGAGTAACCCAAGCGGAGCAAGTATGCCGCCAGGTTGGGATAGGATGGCTATAAGTAGTAGTTTTACAACAGGTAAAGTTGCATATTACACCTTACCAGCCGCTATAGATTTAAGTGCATTTGACTCTTTAAGTTTAGAATTTAGTTGGATTAATGGTAATAGACGTACTTTAAATAATAATTCAGATCACCATGGAGGTACATCAGTAGCCGGAGATGGTAAATTTACTTTAAATTTATGTAGTGATACAACTGGTGATACGATAGTTGACACCATGACATTAAGTTCTAAATATATTGGTGGAACTTATCGTAGAGGTGCTGTCGAATATGAAAAAGGTTCAGCTTTAGGAAGTTCTATAAGATCAATAGCAGTCTATTTACCAGATAGAGGTACATATAGTAATACTGGTTCTTTCGACATTGCAGTTACTAATATAATTGCTTATTCAGCAAATAACAGAATTAATCATCGTACTAGATTTGGTCAAAATACTGCTGATGATAGACAGTGGGTTTCTCCTCAGTACTTTATGAAACGTGCTGATGGACGAGAAGTTATACGAATAGCATGTGCTGTTAAATATTACTGGGGTATGTATTCAACACTGGGTTACTACGCAGATGACTCTACTTGGTGGAGTGCTAGTAAATTAGCTGCACCTCTTTATAAAATGCAACCATTTTATTGGGGAAGAGTAAATGCCGAAGATTATGAAGGTGGTGGTGCTTGGGCTTCTTATGCCACACATCAAAGATCTAATTGGAGTACATATTATTTAGGATCTGGTACATCTAATACCCCTAATCAAATTTCAGGTGGTTGGAATCGTACCGATATGTCTAGTAGGACAAATGATTGGGATGTTACTAGCCTTGATAATGGATTTATGAATCAGGAGGGTGGATTTAGAAATTCCTCAAGTAGTAAAGAATGGCAACAAGTCAATAATTTCGATGTTGTTAGATCTTATGGGTTTGCGACAGAATCGCAATATAACAGACTTGGACCCCACTACTACATGGATTTATCGACCTATGGATTGTATAACTATGGAAATCATTGCCAAGGTTTAGATTTCTTCATGCAACATCAGAATGAAAATAATATAACTTGGATTAGTAGAAATACACAAAGTGGTAACTATACATCTGGAGATAGATGGAAAGCCCATACGCATTGTAAAGCTGGAAACAACCCAGACTATGTAGGATACACTCCTAATGTCACATGGAGTGTTTTTAATGCCGAATGTTGTAGAGGACCTTATGTCCAAGGTGGAAATGATTACGGAAGCTATACTATTAACAATCCAACATTGGGTGGTTATGGTAGAGAATCATCGAGCTGGCCGCTTCAAATAGAATCATCAGGGCAATTAAATATAACAGGTACCCTCAAGACTACAACTAACTATGTTAATTTTTCTGGACAAGGACCTATAATTTGCGACAACTACATATACGACCATATATGGAGAGAACCTAACCATCCAGCTGGAGCATACTCAAAGCCTTTACAATCTTGGCATAACTGGAACCCTAGTTATGGAGTTCAGTTCTATAACCCTAATGGAGTAATTTTACAGGGTTCGATTACTCAAAGAATCTATGCAAATGGAAATATAAGGATTAACAACTTAGTTTATACTGGATCTCAAGACCATTATGTGTCTAGCTCAGCCTTTAAAATTTTATCTGCAAATGATGGTGGTGTAGCCGGAGCTGGTAAAATTTATGGCTATTATTGGACGCTAGAGCCTGAATATACTATTAGACAAACAAATTCAGGTAAAGCTTGGAAGCTAAGAAAAACATCACAAAACGCTTCAGCAAAAGTCACTATAGGTAAAATTGCAGTTGCTGGTAGTGGAACTGTAACAGTCAAACTATATATGTATAGAACTACTACTGGAACAGCCAGCTACGGTATATTACGTATTCCACAAGACCAAACACTTGGAATTACTTCAGATCAGACAGCTAACAACACCTCTGGTGCAGCAAACACATGGGAAGAAGTAACAGTAACAGCTAACCCTACATCTGCTGGAATTATGAATGTTGAAGTTGAAGCTATGACTTCTTCAGGTACAAGTTCCGGAACACTTTATTTCGACACAATGACCGTGGAGCAGAACTAATGGCAACTTATAAAATTATAGAACAGGGTACAACAAGTGGCGGAAAAATTGAATACGTCATGGATTTGTATCCCGATAGAGCTTGTGTTTTAACATATGCAACAGCTCAAACTCAAGAAGCTTTAGATGCTGAATGTGATGCAATAGTTGCTGAAGATACAGCCGAAGCTGAAAAACAAGCAAAGATAGATAAAGCTATAAAAGAAGCTTTATGGACTGACGAAGAGAGGGAAAATCTTGGCTGATACTATTTACGTTAATGTTAGTGGAGCTTGGAAAACAGTCACTAACTATTACGTAAATGTAGGCGGAACCTGGAAATCTGGCTCTTCATTAAGTGCAAATATTTCAAACGTATGGACAAGTACAAGTTCTGGAACAGTTAGTCTACCAACTGCGTTAGATCAAACAGCTTTAGACTATACAGAGTTCATGTGTTTACCTCAAGCTTATGTCTCGAGTAAACAAGGGATAGATGGTACAGGATTAGATTATGCAGAGTGGCAAGTTGAGCCTATTTACACAAGAGATTCTACGTTTGTGTGGACAGCACCTCCCGCTGCCGGTCCTTCAATACTGCCAAGTTATACGGATGTAGAATCACTTGATTATGCAGAGTGGCAAGTACAACCTTATGTAATTAGAAGTGCCAGTGGTCTTGTAGATATGGCAGGGTTAGATGCTGCTGAATTTATGTGCCAACCATTATTTGGTTTAGGACCAGCTGCACCACCTCCACCAACCATAACTCTACCTACTGCAACAGAAGTAACTTCATTAGATTACGAAGAATTTATGTGTCAACCTACTGCGTATGTAAGTTCTAAATCAGGAATTGATGGAAAGGGTTTAGATTACGCAGAATGGACAGTTAACCCTTACTATACTGTGGATTCTAGTTTTGTATATGTGGCACCACCACCTGCTGGACCATCAATATTACCTACATCAACAGACATAAAATCTTTAGATTACGCAGAATGGCAAGTCTATCCAACAATCTATGTTTCTGCTAAGGCAACCATAGATGGAGGAAGTTTAGATAGCGCAGAATTTATGTGTCAACCTACATTTACAACAAATTAAACCACCTTTATGCAAATAATAGAACCTTTTAGTTATATATTTGGACAAGAAAAAATTGAATATGATACGTCCGAATTAAAAAAAGAAAAACTTATCGCAAACAGTTCAAAACAAGGAGAAGCTCCTAGATTAGAAGCTTTTAGAATCCTTGAAAAATATCCAGATATAAAAGACCGTATAAATGAATCATTTAATAATTTTATAAAAGAAGCTTTTTTGTGGGAAACAGAATTTAGAGTCACAACAAGTTGGCTGACTAAACTTGGTAAAGGTGAATCAGTTCATCCACATAACCACTTAAATAGTTTTTATAGTGGGCTTTTATATTTTGATAATTACACTGACGAGGATTGCGAGTTAAGGTTTCAAAATCCAATTAAGGATTCTATGCCAATAGCACTTGGTAGTTCAAAAAAACCAAATGCAATGACTAAAGATATTGGTATACGGCCAGAAAACAATTTAATAGTATTTTTTCCTAGCTGGATAACACATTACTCATTACCTAATGAAAGTAAAGAAAGACGTTCTTTAGCATTTAATTTTATGCCTAGAGATTCATATGGATTTTCAGATTCATATTTTGATCCACGATGGAATATCCACACTTAAATCTTGAAGTACCACCTAATTTAGAGACAATATCTATACCTTTACCAACTGGAAAACTTCCATACTACGAACCTATGGTTGTTCCTCCTAGTGATCTTGAAGCACCTGAAGGTGTTAAAGCTGAAACTACAGAGACAACAGAACAACCAGAACCTCCTAGTATTAAACTTCCTGTTTTTAATTTTGATGTTCCTCTACCTACGACAGAGGTAGTTATGGCTGCTACTTATGCAGCGGTATCAGCGGTAGCTGTAACTACTTTTGCACAACCTTTGTTTAACACTATTAAAAAGAATATACAAAAATTCTTACAAAAGAAAATAGATACATGGAAGAAGAAAAGACAGAAAAAAAAGGATTCCTAAAAAAGCTCAAAGAAAATGTTGATGACCATGAAGAACAGATGGCAGTACTTGGTGCAGCCGTTCGTTTAGGGGTTGTTATCTGGAGTGGATTTATTATCACTCTTAATTATGTTGAGCTGCCTATGGTCAAGAAGTCAGGTACTTCAGCCGATATCACGTTCGTAGCTTCGATTTTTACGGGAGCACTTGCAACTTTCGGGCTGTCCACGGGTAACGGTAAGAAGAATGGAAACGGGAACAGCACTACAACTAAACCAAAGACATGAAGAAATGGATTCTTCTCTTAGCACTGTTGTCACCCGCAGTGGCGAGAGCCAATACTGTCACGCCCCAGTTTACACAGGGGTCGATGAACAGTACGACAACAACCACTCAAACAATAAAGGAGGTCAAACAGACAGAGGTTTACGGATCAGCAATAAAAACGTGGTCTGGAAACAATGTCGAGCCTTCTGGAAATATTACAGCGACAGATACAACATTCTCCGTAAAAGACGTAGCCAAACCTTGGATACTGGAGACTACAACAAGAGCTGCTGGAATAGTAGAAAAGATAAATACAACCACAGATTGGACTGTAAATACTACTACTACATCCTTATCGGTCTTCTCACAATAAGTCCTGTCTACGCTAACGAACCTGAAGTTAATAACACGAGTAACCCCGTGGCAGCAGCCACCGGAAACGTTACGAATCAAGCCGTCCAATTTCAAAATAATGGAGCTTCTTCGAGACAACAGTATGCGGGTGGTAACACATGTAATGGAAGTACGATGACGTTCTCTCCTTTTTATATGGGAAACCATGCGAAACCGTGGTCTGAGAAAGAAGGCGAATCAGGCTTACATCCCTCCAGCTATCAGTTAAATGAGAACTGGGGATTTCAAGTTAACTTTATGGTTCCTTTATCTAAGCAAAGTTTTAAACAATGTTTAGAAATAGCGAAAAGACATGAAGAGAAGATGCGATTGGAATATGAGCTTACGCGGGCTATCAAATGCGCGGAATTAGGACAAAAGGGTTACACCCTGCTTCCAGGATCACGAGTTTACGAAATGTGTTCGGATGTTGTCCCTATAAAATCACTACTACCCAAAGAGGAAAATGTTAGCACTACTAAAACCAATTATTTTAACTTCTTTAAAAAGCCCTAAATTTAAGCTTTTTGTTGTTCAACTACTAGAAAAGCTAGTGGAGTCCACAGATAATGAGCTTGATGACAGAGCACTACAGATAGTTAAAAAAGGATTAGATATTGAATAAATGAAAAAGGCAACTGAAGACCAGTTCAACGAACTACATCAGTTAGTCACAGAAGAATTTTTAAAAAGAGTTAGAAGTGGAGAAGCTACTACTCAAGACTTAAAAGCAGCCTGTGATTGGCTGAAGTCAAACGATATAAGCGGTGTTGCATACGATGGCAACCCATTAGACAAACTGGCAAATGTATTACCAGAAATAGATCCAGAGTTAGTAAAGAGAAGACTTTATGTCAACAAAAGGAGCTAAGTACGCAAACGGTAACTACAAAGCTCAACAAAAAGCGTACAACAAAACAAAAAAGGGATTACGAATACGTGTCAATGCAAACAAACTTAATCGGAAACTCGGTACCTATGGAAATCGAGATGGGAAAGACGCTGCTCACTATAAGGGGAGTACTACCAAGGGAAGACTACAAAGCCCATCCCAAAACCGAAAAAGCAGACTCAAGATACGTAAATGACCCCTCTACTACCTAGTCCAAAACATTACTTACACAACTTAATAACCATGACAAGTTCAGATTCTAAAAGGCTCTGGAGAAGAGCTATTAAA
>VTLG01013558.1_pt1 | contig 13749 bp, 25 predicted proteins | sample 4694571 | NCBI WGS metagenome assembly VTLG01 (sample SAMN12604809, study PRJNA352737) | marine metagenome | biome: ENVO:00000447; feature: ENVO:00000209|ENVO:00000569|ENVO:01000036; material: ENVO:00002151; isolation source: viral sequences binned using virsorter ...
GCATATCCTTTTTCATCAGCCCTTATTCTCCTACATACTCTATCAAAATCACCATCATTACGATATACACGAAGTACCTTACCAGTATTCATTGTTTCAGCTTCACTACCCGGCATTACTGATGTAAATGTTTGTTGAGAAGCACACCAATCAAGTAGATTAGGTGGAAGTATATTTATAATCTCCTTAGCTCCATCAGTAAGAAACTGAGTAAGTTCAGTCTGAGTAGGAGCACTACTCCCATCTATTGATAAACTTGTTAATCCTTCTACTTGTGCTTCAAAAGTTGCCATTATGCACTCGCTATAAATAATTCAACATCAACTGCGTTACCACCGGGATTTACTTGTATACTCCCTAAATCAGCCATAGTACCGAAACTCGGACTCGTATCTGCTTCTGATAACATTAAACCATCAGCACTTCCAAGAATATGACTTTGACCAGCTGCTAAATTTACTTGGTACAAAGTAGCAGCTCCAACAACAGCTAACTCAACTGCATTAGAACTATCTAAATTAGTAATTCTTATATATTTTGAATCTTCAATATCAACAGCACCTGCCGCTCCATATGCATTAGAATTAAATACGGCAACAGTTGTTGTTTGACTAGCTGCACAAGTAACGATTCTTTTCATTACTTCATCTATACTGGCAATTTCTAATGTTCTTTTAGAACCATAATCTTGATTACTAAGTATAATATCTTCTTGTATTTTTACTTTTAGTGTAGCCATTAGTATTTCTTCTTTGTTCTAACCATTTTCTTACCAGTTTTTTTAGAATAACTCTTGGCTTTCTTAATAGATTTAAATTTCTTTTTACCAACCTTAGGCATGATTTCTCCTGTTCATATGTTTGATATCTTCATCAACTGTTGTTTGAGTTAATTCAATATCTGTTCTTTTTCCTAATTTACTCATCATAAATAAATTAGTAGTAAATTCAGATTCAGATGTTTTTTTACCACACTTTTTACAATAAAACCATCTTTCTGGATTTGGAGATTCACAATGAATACAATCCATTATGCTCCACTCACTACCATTGTAAGTATTCTATCACCATTTAACTGAGTATGAGTAATAGAGATAACTTTGTTAGTGGTAGAATCTAAACTAGTGACGTAATCTTTTACATCCCTAGCCATAGTACCAACATCACTCGCTTCCGTATTCGTGTTAGCGAAGTGAATAAATACTTTTGTTTTAACATTTGCATATGCTGCCATAATATCTCCAATTTAAATTTTTTTAGATTCGGGGGCCATCCTTTATACGACAGCCCCCACAGCTCTAATAACTGCTAACTTTATTTATTTAGTTTAAGATGTAGTGATTGCATCATCAATACTAGAAAGTGCGCTTCCAACGTATTCTCCATCAGTCCACAATAACTCAATATAATCAGCTTTTTGAGCACTAGTTCCAACAATTACATTGGAAACTTGTGTACCCGCTGTTGAATTAGAAGCATTACCACCAGCGTCTTTCATTACAAAACTAACGATTGCGCTTCCAGCTGCTATAGTAATAGCAGCAGTTGGAGTTTCTTCTTTTACGATGAATTTATAATGAACACCTTCTTCACCGCTAGTAGCGGTTGGAAGTGTTATTGAGTAAGCACCACCGGCGGAAGAAAGAGTAAATACTTTTCCACTATCATCATTAGTTAGTGTACGAGCTACTTTTATTTCTTCAACTTTCTTTTTAAATCCGGCTGTTTGACCACTATTTTGATTTAGATAATCACTTCTCATTTTACACGCCCTCCAAATTAATCAAAGCATGAGTTTCAGGAAGAGAAACTTCAAGACCTGCTTCTGTAAGAATCATGTCTTTTCTCAAATCTTCATCTGCTGCTTGAACATTTGTTTGGATAGAGGTATCTCGATTAATACCATTACCAACAAGAGGTCGGTAAGATACATGGTCTAAATCAACCATACACAAGAAACCTGCGGACATACCTCTAAATAGAGGTTCTTTAACAAGAGAGATATCACCATGAACAGTCTCAATCTTAGTAATACGATGTCCAAATGTACCTTCACTTTTCTCAAAATTATATCTACCATTAGTAACAACATCCATGGAATTATCAATAAAACCACTCAGTTTGTTAAAGTGTGAAATAACAGGAAGACTAGCTAATGCCAGTTTTGCTGAACTTCCACCCCTTGCTGGGTCAAATATAACTTCAAAATCAGAAAGTAAATCATCATAAGTCCATTGTGCAGCTGTATTAGATTTTAAGTAAGCCTTGTCTTCTGTATAAGACATTTGACTACCATCTAAAACTGCCTGAGATTGTGAATTTGCAATAATATGACCTGCAATACCATCAGTATAGTTAATACTATTCTGACTACCACGCATACCAAATAACATCGCACGTTCAATATCGACTTTATGTTCTCTTAGTTTAAGATTCCAGATACGTTGCCATTCGTCAGCGTATCCACGATAAACTTGTGCACGAGCTGTATTGCTCATTTCACAAGCTGTTTTAAAAATCTGAGTATATCCATAGTCATGGTCTAACTTTTGAGACCATACGTCTGGAGCCCCAGAACCCTCTTCAAATGCAGTTCCGATAACAGTACATTTTGTATTATCGTCCACAGCCGTGGTAGAACCATTAGCTGCAGCAATAGTAGTTGCTGATACTGTTGTTACAGTAGAAGATGTTTGAGTAACACTATCCAATCGAACAGTACACCATTCAGGTTGGGATGTTGAATCGTCATCTTCACCGATAGAAACTACCATACCGGGAATAAGCCATGCGACATTAGCCCCGCCTGATGTATCAAATGTTATTGATGTTGCACTTCCAGCAGCAGCAACTGTAACAGCCGCCTGAGCTAGAAATGCTCTATCAGTAATAGATACTTTTGTTCTATCTTCTAAAAATCGAAACTGTGAATCTGAAGTAGGAACTTTTGCTACTTTAGACAGATATACGAAAAATGGAGACTCGTCCGGGGATAGTTCTGCTACCCTATCACTAAAGTCGAATAATCGTCTTGTGTGAAAATCAGTATTAGATGCACCCGGAGTTCGTGAGCCATTTGCCGATAAACTGCCAGCACTATATGTTGCCATATTCAGTACTCCTTAGTTTATTTTTTTTATAACACATTACTCCTGCTTCCCGCTTTTAGTATGGAATCCCACATTGCGTCCTTTTCGGACTTTGGTTGATGGGCTTCTTGGCCCTGTAGAACTCCTGCAGTACGGGGAGCCTCTCGTGCGGCCTTAACCGCTTCGAATGAATTAGGAGTTGGTTCACCTGATGGCAAAACGGCAGATTGTTGATTACGTGTTTTGAAAACATCAACTAATGTATCCAGAGTCATACTACTACCCGGGTCAGTTGACCATTCCATAAATTCACGAACCTCTGATTCTGTCATCTTATGAACTCCTCTTAAATCATTCATTGTATTATTAATCAGCATTTGCTCTTGCATTTGAGCGTTTTGTTTACCGATTGCCTGATTCACAACTTCATGCTCCCTCTGTTGACGAAACTTGTAGCTCGCTGATTCAGGTTTATAATACGCATCCCAAGGATTAAATTCATCCTCAGGCAATGAAGATGTATTATCAACAACTGGTTGTCTCTGATTGATGTTGTTAGCTATATGTTGCATATCCTGTTTCATCTTATCGTTCTCAGATTTCTGCTTGTCATACATTGACTGAAATTTCCGAGTTTCATTTTCCCAATCTACCTGATATGTTTCACTTTGTCCAACCCCATGGTCAGCAACAGGGACATTTTCATATCCAAGTTCTTCATTTAAACCAGTATCTTCTAATACTTGACCTTCTATATTGACTTCACTCATAACTTTCTCCTCGCGATATCCTTAAAATTTAAGGAATAGAACCGATACCTTCTCCAAATTCTTCAATTTGGGGTTTCAATTTTTCCATTTCAAGTTGTACCGCACTAGTAAGTTTATTTGATTGTACTCGCCTATCGGCTTTCGCATCAGACTGCACCTCGGAAAGCTTGGATTTAAATTTCTCAACTTCAACCCGTTTCCTGTCAGATACAGACTCTCTCTGCGCTGTTTGCAAGTCTCCTTGCAATTCTTTGTTTTGTTCTGAAAGTTGCTGGACTTGACTCTGCAACTGTTGAATCTCACCCATTCTCTGAATAAGACCTTCTTTATCAAAAATTTCTGGATTCTTCTTTATCACTTCTGTTCTATCTATTAATCCCATTTGAAATGCTTCTGCGTATACTTGATACTCAGTCCATTTACTTGTTGGTAGAGTAGAACCCGGCTCTATACTAACATCATGTTGACCAATATTATGCCTATCCTTTTGAATATCCATTACAGTTTCACTATAATCATCATAGTAATTAGCCATTACTTCATTAACATTATTATTTGCCTGAACTAATCTAAAAATCTTTTTGAATGTATAATGACCTTTTGACAATCCATAAATGACTTGACCAAGTTTTCTAATACTTAACTCAATATCACGTAATTTAGATTTAGGTCTCTCAGCTCCCTGAGCCAACATTCTTTCTGTACCACGTACAGTATCAGGAGCTTTCTCAGCAAATCCATGCATTAATTCTGGCAATCCAAATGTAAAGTCTATATAGAACTCACATGACTGTATCAATTTATAAAATTCACCAGCAAGTGGTGTAGGAGCTGGAAAATGTGGTTCACCTTGAGAACTATCAACTTCTATGACAGCATTTGGATTTGACCAATCCTGTTCAAGTTGGCTAATATCATCTACACTACCTATTGGAACAATTAATTTCAGACCCGCAGAAGCCTGAGCATGAGACAAAGCTAATGACCAGAGTTTATTCAGTAGTCTTTGCATAGGTCTCGCCCTAGAAATGTCAGACCTCGGGTAGGGTGTACCACTATAAATATTTGGAAGTGGTACAATGGGATATATATCAGTATTGAGAACTGCTTCGTATAAAACAATTTCTCCAACAGATGCCACTACCGCAATACGGGTCTGCAAAATTTCCTGAAATTGAACAAGTCCACGTTCAAATACACCGGGATTCTCATCAAGAAATTTCTGAAATTCTTCTTCATTCAATATCATTTCTTCCTGATTATTAATATCAATTATTTGATAAAAAGGAATCTTTGTTTTATAAAATCTTTCTAATACCTGATATTTTTCCTGATAAGAGTTTTCTAAATCTTTAGATTCAGCAGGAGTCCAAGTTTTTTGTTGATTGCTTTGTTGAGATGACGGATAATCTTCATCATCACTATAACCTGATATATTCTCTAATAACCCTTCTTCCATTTCTCCCGTTTCAGGATTCACTTGAGGCCCAAGTTCAGGATACATATTTACAATTTGTTCACCAGTTAAAATTGTAGATAGTATAATATTATCAGCATCCTTAAAATATCTATCTCTACTTGTTGATGGAACATAAATACGGAATGGATTAATACTGGTAAATTTTACTTCTCCTTTTCCAAAATCAGACTCAGTATCAATATAAGCATATAAATAACCTAATCCAGACGAACTATGGTCATGTATAGCTTCTTTGAGTTGAGCGTTACCATCAGAGATTTCCCAAATATAACTTAAAATAACTCTCCACATCTTAGAAATCTTTACATCTGAGTCTTCTCTTGGTATAACTGTAAAGGCGGGAGATGATGATGTCAGCATAGCTTTCAGTTTCTCAACTGCTGGGCCAACCCTGTCCATTGGGACAGCTGCTTGGTTCCTGCTTTCTAACTCATCTACTTCATTATCGCTAAAGTGGTTGCCATAGAAAAAATCAATATCTTTCCTAGCCTCCGTATCCCAATCGGAACGGGCATCACGATATCTACGATATAGCTCTCTGGTAGTCTTTGCTCTTGGGTCTTCTTGAATTTGCATATAAGCTCTACAAGTTAATAAACAATTATAATACTTGTCAAGAGCAAATATAAACTTTTTTTAGCTAACTCTTGCACCAGTAAACCAGTTATATTTTTTGCTGGATTTAGAAGATTTGCCACGTGTATCTACTTCTTTCCTATCAACTTTGCCGCTTAATGGTGGCTTAGCATAATAATCAGCATAATATAATCCATCTAAAAGGTCATCATGTTTAGCAAAGGGATGTTCAAAGAACTCATCAACAATTTCTGTCATACTATTTTTAATATATAATTTTTTTGAGTTTACAATAGGGCCAAGTGATGTTTCTAATCTATCTTCCTTTTTAATACCTGCTGGCGGCCTAACTCCCTTAAATATACCGGGTATTAGTCTTCTATCCTTTGTAGCTATTCTTGTAACCATATCACGAACCATTTCCTGAGCAGCTACTGTTTCTATGGTAACTCTTTTAACTGGAGCGTATTTCTTAGCTAATTCAATAATTTTCTCTGGAACATCGAATGTTGGTATCCTTTCATGGAAATATTCAATAATATATCTATTTTTATCTTTATCAATACCAATTACCATAATAACCTGAAAATCAGATTTCTTTGTAGCCGTAGCAGCAACATCAACCCCTATATACACATTAATTGGAATAAAGTTCCCATCATCGTCTTCAAGGTATGCAAATTTATCTTTAGATACAAAAGTATGGTTATGTTTCTGTATTCTGTCAATCTTAAAAGATGCATCAGAAATATCACGAGCATCATTCATATACTCCTGAGCAAACTTATTAACCATACCGGCTTCAATAAATTCTTTTTTCTTAGTATCAAGTTTAGATAATGGGAATTGTTGAGGCCATAATGGTTTCCCATCTTCAATCGCTTTATGGAATGTAACATCCCAAGGATATTTACGACCTTCTTTTTCAGCGGTCTTAACTCCATCAACAATCATTTGTAGAAATGAGTCATAATGAACAATAGTACCTGCTAACCATATCCATCCTTCCCTACCGGGAGATTCTTCAAGAGCTGGATATACTGTAGATACAATCCATTTCTTAATCTCATCCCGCCTTTCGGGTGTTTTAGTATTTAACTCAGACTCGAAGTCATCAAGAATAATACCAGTATAACGTACATCAATCTCAGTACGACCACGTAATCTTTGACTTGTACCTTTTGCAATTATCCTATCTCCTTTAGCTGAAACAATATCCTTTTCAGTCCATCTATTACCTACAGCATCACCAGCAAGATTACCAAAGTAGTATTTAATTTTATCATTATACTCAAAATGAGACTTAACATACTTGATATGGTCAATAGCCTGACCTTGTTCTTCAGCAACCCAAGCTATAAATAGTCTATCTCCCTGTGGAGAGAACAACATCTTATGTACAATAGCGGCCTTAGACAGAATAGACTTGCCAAATCCACGAGGAAGTATATTACAAATACGTGCTGCTGGTTTTGTAGATAGGAGTTTATCTGCTACAGTATAGTGAAATGGTGGAGATACACTTTTATTTAAAAAGTCTTTAGGAAGAAAGGCTCTTCCAAAATATATTAAATCGTTTAATGACTTATGAAGTATCTCATCATTGATTTTAGATTCAGATGGAGGTGGAACTATATTAAAATCTTCTATTTCTTTTTTTTCTGCCATTCATTTTGTTCCATTTCTAATCTTTTTACCATTGTTAGCGCGTGTATTGAACTTATAGTCTTTGCCTTGAGTTCCCATCTGTCTCTTCTGTTTTTTTTGAAGTATACGCTTTTCCCTACGGCTTTGTAGTGCATGCTCTTTTTCCTCTAGTTCTTCTGCCCAATAGTCAATATCTAAATAAGATTCAAAAAAACTATTAAAATCAGGCTTCCCCATACAAATCTACTTTATCTGGATTTCCAATATTCACAAGTTCATCATTTTCATAATATACAGAATTACAATATTTACAACTAAATCCCATAGGAAGAGACCTAGCATCAAAAACAATCATCTTTTTATGATTATTTAATTTCTCATTACATACTTCACATTTTTTAATACGACTATTAAAAAGAGGCATAACATATAATGATATGTCGCTATGAGATATCTTTTTCAGCATGTCCTATGGCCTTTACATTGGCATTATTTAATTGTTGTAACTGTTCTCTACTAAACCCTTGAAATACAGTAAGTGATTCAGTTTTCTTATCATTTGGAAACATACCAGCTATTTTCATCATCATTTCGAGAGCTCTTAGTTTATCAGAATCACGGGCATCATAGTTATCAATAATATCTTTAGTTCTTGATAAAAGGTATTCTTCGTCAATACCAACTTCGCCAAGCATTTTTTTAGTTTCTTCGGTAATCAATTTCTTTACTCTTGTAGTTTTTAATAAAGCGGTTGATGCAGTTTTTGAATATTGTGAGTCATTAGTCTTATATAATCTAAGATATGCCTGTTCTGGAGGCATTCCGTTAGCAACATACTTTGCAAACACAATTTCACGACTATTAGGTTTTTTCTCATCTATTCTTTTATTTCTATGTGTTGTGTATTTAGTAAATCTATAAATATCATCAGCTATTTTACCAGTAATTTGAATTGCATCTCGTACAGGATAGGAACCAAGAATGGTACGTACATACTCATTGCCATTACTAAAGGTTCCACGATACAATATTTTACATACTTGTCCATCATCTGTAAGTATCCAATCTCCAGTAGATGACTCACGCCAATCATCAACGAGTTCATCATCTTCATTATCATAAAATTCATCTTTATTATCATATAAGTGTTCTAATTTTCTTTTTACCAGTTTAGAACGCATAGCGCCACTCCCAACCTAAATTACTTGATAGCCCTTGCCATCCCCCCGGACGCTATACATTTCCATCTACTAGTTTGCCCCATACGTATGTTTTTCCCTTATGTATGTCAATTACATCAATTCTAAAATTATTATCATCAAACCAATCAATAATGCCAAAAGCATGGCACCAGTTAGTATGTCTACCTCTTAGCCAAGCATTCTTTTCTTTAGACATATCCTTTAGGCAACCAAGAGTCCAAGCATGATGGGCTCCATCTACATGAGTAACTCCCTGCCGTTGCACATCGTGTGTATGTCCATAAATAATATTCTTGCCAAGGTTCATTACGTGCTGCCTTGTGTGATTAACTGTAGTGTAGTGGCCACCATGATAAAAGAATAGTTTGCCAATCTGCATCAAATGTCCATAGGGATAGTACTTATATCCCCTGTCTTTAAGAGACATGATGTTTTTAAACTTGTATTGTGACAGATATGGAAATTCTTCTACAAATGAATTGAGCCAGTCATCATGATTACCTTCAATCATATGTTTTTCTGTACAGCCAACGCTTTTTAAGGCATTATCAAACAAATCCAATCCATCATTAACCTTAGCAGCTTCAACTTCTAAGTCTTCTATAGTATATTCCAGAGGAGGCCTTTTTCTACGTTTGTACCGCCAAGGTGATATACTCTTCCATTCTCCTAAATCACCAAGGCAAACAAAGATATTAGGCTTTACCATCTTGATAGACTTCAGAACTACGTTTATAGCAGCATCATCCTGCAAAGGAAAGTGTACATCTGGTATAACAATCGCTCTTCTATGCTCTTTTTTAGGTTTAGGCTTCATATGGTATGATTCCTAAGTCTACAGCAGACACTCTTTCTATTTCCATTGCTTCTATTCTCTCTTTTATTTCAACTACAATCTCTATTTGTTTAGCATCACCTTTGATAACTTTTTTAATATTCAATTTTTCACATAATTCATGCAATCTATCAACTGTATCAACTAAATCAAGGTATTCAAATTCCATTACTAATCCCCGGCACTACAATATTATTAAAATAATCACATTTTTCATCAACTTGGCAAGGTTTATTAGCAAATTTACTCAATATACGAAAAATAAGCACTTTATTACTACTACTCATCATGCAACCAAGGCAATCACCACTATCCCAATTAGCACAATATTTCATAGCAGTACGTATCTTACTATCTTTTACCACTTCAAAAATTTAAATGGCAATTTTACAGGCTTTGCCAAGGCTTTCATTACAGGACTTAGCTTTACCCTTGCTTTTCTTGTTGTTTTTTTTGCTTTTGCCATGATACTAATCTCCGTTTTTGTTATAGGGAGAATATAATCACTATTTCTTATCATATACAAGCAAAAAGATTTTATTTCTTTTTAGCCTTAGCTATAATATATATATTATAGCAATATTGCTATATATATATATATAATATGCTAAAGTATATAATAAATATTAGCAAGCTATAAAGAGAAGAATGAAATTTGTGTGGAAAATGGGAAAATTGCTGTACAATGTGGGTTATCCTTTTATACCGCACCCTACCCCCGTTGAAACGTTTGCGTTGAAATTGTTTTTCGTTGAAATTTTCGTTGACGTTAAGTTTCATTTGACGTTAAATTTTACCTCTTGACTTATATCCCCATTTATTCGTATATTATAGGTTTACCCTAACCCATTCAATGAACCATTTAAGTACTTGACTTATATATCTATTTATCAGTACCTTCTAGGTTCACTATGAATAACCCTGTTTTATTTATTACTTGTTTTATTGATGGTTATTTAGTATATTTCGGTGAACCTCATTATTGGTTCATTGTTTTTTGACAATTCGTAGACTATCGTTAAACCTTAAACCAACAACAAAAAGGAGGTTTTAATCGTTATGAGTAAAATAATGACTAAACCAACAACAACGAAAAAACTTAACACTCCTAAATTCTTACCATTCGGTGAGATTGAGTCAATGAGTTTTTTTCAATCAGTCGTCAATAATCCAACATTGAAAAATATTGGAGGAGATTCTTGGACAATCTCACTTTTAGAGATAACACAAGAAATTGATGGTCAACAAGTGGTCAATCTTGAGATGGTAAAATCTAAAGTTAAGATTTTAGAATCACAGGGATTCAGACCACCTTCAAAAAGTGGTAAGGGAGGAGAGAAAAACTTCTCTCCATTAATGAAGGAAACTAAAACGAAAATTAACACACTTCTGGGTAACAATGAGTTTACAGGAAGTGATGGAAATAGTTTTACGTTCCATTCATTTGTAAGAGAGTATGTTTTCGTCAATGGAGTTAGAAAGATGTTAACTAACTTACCCAAAGGAACGGAATATATTAGAGGTGACGGAACCAAACACACTAAATAATATATTCAACAATAAAAAGGGAGATTCTAAACAGTCTCCCTTTTTTATAACGATATTCTACCCACACACAAAAAACACAACACCAAAATAAATTTAACAAAGGAAAGGAAATCCATTGCTAAAAATAATAATTGACAAGAAAAATACCCTAACATTTATTAGCGGTAAAGATTCATTTGTCCAATACATCCAAACTAGAGACCAAAGACAATATATTAACAAATTCTTTGAACGCTACGAGTTTATGTATACTGATGAAAATGGTGATGAGCAATTTGTTCCAGTTGTCATATATGATAATGTTAAAAAGACAACTATAAAGCTCCATACCGAGAAATTAAACTATAAAGATATATACGCTAACGTACCAAAATGCGTTAAGTATAGACCAAACAAATTAATGACATTTGAACGCGATAAACAAGAATGGTTACTGACCAGAGTTAAACGCACGTTCAATAGCTATGACAATAAAAATTTAACAGACCAACAGTTTAAAACAGAAATGAGACTGTTGCTAAACAGATAAAGGAGCAAAACATGACATATACACCTCCAATAGAAATGACAGACGCTAAATATCCAGATGATGACTTTATAAAAGAGTGTATATCTGAAATATTTTATAGCGATGATAAATTAGATGATGATGAATTAGATAGTACTATTGAATTACATCTTAGCGGACATAAATGGGATGATGATGTAAAACAATGGGCTAAAGAAGAAATGTACAGTCATTATTTAGACTTACAAAAAATATTTGATGATTAATTAGGAGTATAGCGTGGGAAATATAACTGAAACAACTCACTTTGAGAAGCTCCAAGAAGATAGTGAACAAATGAATGATACGATGCAAGAAGATGAAAAACTTGTGTTTGAAGAACAATTTGGCAATAAAGATAAATGTAATCTATGTAATGATGACTCGCCTTATGATAAAACAGAGCCAATAAATGAAAGAATAGGGTATATTGAAGGCTCTGGCCAGATGTGCTTAGACTGTTATGATAAAGTTTATAGTCATGTATGGAACAGAAACAGAGAGCAGAAGATAAGTAGAACGCTAGAAGATATATATGAAATGAAAGATTTTTGGGCTGTTGGTGAAGTAAAATGGAACGCAATAAAACATCTGACACCAGTAGAATTTCAGAAGTTGCACGATACCAATGTTACTAAAAGCCCAAGATTAATAGGCAATACTCTTTATATAGGCATACTTCTTGAGATACATGAAGATAAATTATGTAGCAACTGTAAATGGTGTAAATTTGATGAAAAACACAAATAATATAAATATAAATATAAATAAACTGCAAAAGAAGTATGATAAAGCAGTCAGAGACAATCTATATAGCTTTACATATGATGGTGCTGAAATATTAACATCTTATGCCAAGTATTTACTCGAATATTTAAAAATGGAGCAAAATAATGAATAAATGCATAAAAATGATAGAAAGATTTATGGAAGCTACTGCTAGTGATAAAGCAGGCGAAATAGTCCTGTTGTACGCTTTGGTAGTAGTTTTATTTCAACTAATAAGGAGTGTGCTATGACTAAATCAGAAAGAATAGAAATACTTTTAAAAGTAGAAGTAATTGCTACTACAATGAAAGATATATCAGAAGAATTTCTAAAAGTTCCAACTACGCCATCAAATATTGATTCGCATTTAGAACTTGCACATTTATTAACTAAGTTGCATAAAGCTGCAAAATCATTAACAGATACAATAATTAACATGAAATAATTAATTACCCCAACTATTAGCTGGTAGTGGTGGCACGTGCATGATGATTTGTTCGTATTATAATCGCTTAATACTCATTTCATCGTTGTAACTATCCACGCCAGCTATAATTGGTGCCCCTTCAGTTTAGTCATGTTTTCTGTTGGGGCAAAGATTTGAATAGGAAATAATAGTATGGTAACAAGAAAAAAATGGTATGGCAGAATATTTACTGATGATATAGTATTAGATGCTAAGGATGTTGATAGATTGCCAAAATACATACAAATATTAGATAAAGATAAACATCATTTAATAACTGTTGCAACTCATTTTGTAGATTATGAAGATGAAGATGGCTTAGTTAATAAAGATGATACAGATTTAAAAAATTATTTAGCAGAAAAATAAAAGATTTAAATAGAGAGTCAGGGTCGCTAGGACGGGATATGCGAGATGAACACCGACATATTAACTTGCTGGAAACTTGGGTGTCGCCCAGTAGTCAACGCTCCAAGTTCTATGACTGGAATGAGCAATGAACGGAATGTCTTGGCTCTCTGAAGATTTGTGCTCAGCACGAGGCTGAGCCATTAATAAAAAAGGAAGCGTTATGGCGAAACAAATAACACCTAACGAACCTAGCCCAGATGTACTGTACAATGTAGATTGTCTGCACGGAGCTTTAAATGATAGTGGGTATATTTGCTCACATGATTTTACTAGCAAAGTAATGACATCTATACATACAAAGCCCGTAAGAGGTGCTTTTTTGTATGGTATGGCTGGTACAGGCAAGAGCTACCTACCAATGGTACTCGCAAAAGTGTTAGACCGCCAGCTATTTGTACATCAATGTACCCA
>VTLG01015949.1_pt1 | contig 13747 bp, 22 predicted proteins | sample 4694571 | NCBI WGS metagenome assembly VTLG01 (sample SAMN12604809, study PRJNA352737) | marine metagenome | biome: ENVO:00000447; feature: ENVO:00000209|ENVO:00000569|ENVO:01000036; material: ENVO:00002151; isolation source: viral sequences binned using virsorter ...
GTCAAATAAGCATTGATTTTACTAGGTTTTCTGTATATGTACTCTGCGCGCGAGACATTTTTTTTATTTTTAAAAACTTTTTTGCCCTAAAATTTCACTTATAGTATAAGATTCTGATGAGACGTCCAAAAAAATCAAAATATAAATCTGTTGTCATCAAGAAGAAAAGATATTACTTCTACAAAATCACGTGGTTGGATATCACGGGAGATTCCGGGCACGCAGATTTACATACAGCAGAAGGTTTTATGCCATCTGTTATGGTAACTCACGCATACTTACTTAACAAAGATAATAAAAATGTTAGAACGTTTGCAAGTTATGAAGCTAATGATGAATTGTTTTCAGATCGTAATGTATTTCCAAAAGGATGTGTGATAAAAATGGAAAAGATAAATGAAAAATAAAACCTTGACTAAGAATATGCCTAACGTAAAATGGAAGGCAATACCACCAGTACGTGGGCCTAATCCACAAGGAGTAAATTATGGAAATAATAAAAAAGATAACAACAAAAATTCACGAGTTATATTGCAAAGCAAACGAAGTGACTAATCGCCTTCACGGGTTGATTCTTTTGGCAATTCTAGCTCTTCTAATTTTATCTCTTCAGGCGTAATATTAATAATTTCTTTATTGTCATCTAGAATCTTTTTGAGTCTATCTCTAATTTCTTCTGCTGACATATTATCAACGTTACCAGTCATGACAAGTTTTTGGTCAACGTAAAGGCCACCGGCTTTTCCTCTTGCAACTTCTGCATTTACCGCAGCAGACCACGCACCTTTTTCTAATGCTTGGTTTCTAATCTGTGCTAATTCTGATATGTGTTTCTCAAAACTAATACCATACTTCTCTTGCACCTCTGCTCTTAACTCACCAATGTATTTAACTACCAAAGGAGATATCTTTGGGTTTCTTAATTCTGATGCTGCCTGTCTTGGCCTTGTCTTATACCCTGCCTGAAAGGCTGCCTCTGCAGGTGATAGTCTACCCTCATTGTAAACTAATAATTCTGCAAACTTTATTTGTCTCTCTGTTAATTTAGCTGGAACTCCCATAATGTTTGACTTATATCGTAATTTAGCGTATCAGTCAATTGTGAGACTAATACTAATATTAATACTGCTATCAGGCTGTGTAAAGGACTACGATTTTAATCCTTGGACCACAGTTGTAAAACAAATTTATAAGGCTTCGTACGATGAAACCAGAGTCCAAATTTTGGCAGATTATTAAAAAAAAGACACCTAAAATACACTGGACAAGACTAGAATCTTGGTCCTCTTTTGGTACCCCAGATCTGCTTGGTTATCATGATTCATGCGGATTTTTTATGTGTGAGATGAAGATAGCAAGAGGTCCAAAAATAGTATTCTCACCACACCAAAAATTGTTTCATCAAACCAGAACTAAACGTAACTTTATCATAGTCCAGGACGCCTGTCATGGACACATAAAACTTTATGAGAGTGCAGCGATCCACGGTCTGCTGTCAGACCATCGCGAAACGCCATGCTTGGCGCTTGACGATTGGGACCACATTCAACGCTTGTTGCTTGACGCTTGTCCCGACGCTTGAAGCTTGTTGCTTGAAGCTTGTGGCTTGTCGCTTGCAGCTTGAGGCTTGACGCTTGTAGCTTGCCGCTTTGGGCCCCGATCCGGACGAACGCTATCGTTGGCCGTCGCCGTTGAATCGCTAATTGCCGGATCGAGTTTATTACGCAGCTTACGTAATTCTTTATAATACTTTGGATGCCTGAACATTAATGTTTACCGTATGAAACTACTTTTACAGCAGGATCCCAACATTGTCTACAATCTCCACACTTGCCGCCCTGCTGTGGCGCCGGGCACGTAGCGTCACCTGTAACCACCATTGAAGAGTTGGGCCAGCTGTCATTGCGTTGGTCAATCATTGGCGGACTGAACCTAATGACTAGATTCGCAGGTGCACGGTCCAGGTGGTCCTTTACCCACGCTTCGCGAGTCGGCATCCAGTGCCGGGTCTCAGGTGTTAACCTGCAGACATCGAATATTTTATTTAGATGGTCCAGGGACTGTACGTCTCCGGCGTCGTGCCATCTGAAATACTTCTGGCGCTTGACCTGGGTTACCATCGCAGCTGTCCAGCGCGCATCATTGAGCGATCGAAGGCGCACGTACTGTGCAGCCTTGATGGCTTTGTATCTTGTATAGTTACCCTTCAGGGCGTAACACATCGAACAAACTGAATTTTTTATTTTACGTAGCTTGCTGCCTGTCTTGCATTCCCACGCCGGCAGGCTGTAGCTCAGGCCAGGCATCTTACTTGTTCTGGTCATCGACCCGGTGATGGCTGCTGCTTCTTTTACTTTCATAATATCCTTTCTGTTTAATCTTATATAATCCCATGCTTGCAAATTGTCAAGCTTGGAGCTTGCAGCTTGCCGCTTTTCTTTTTTCTAGTTTAGAATAATTCTAAACTGCTTGAAGCTTGTAGCTTGCGGCTGTTTACGTCAGGCCCGCTGGGCCGTATAACCGCGCTGATCCCAGGTCCATCGGCTGACGCGCGTCGGATTTGATCTAGCTATAGCTAGACCTCCAATGGACCAGGGATCAGTACTAGTGGCTCGCTAGCGGTACGATTCATCTAGAATCTCGGGTATGCTCATACCTACGTACATGTCCGCTCGGACATCTCGACCAGGGATATAGCCCGGTAATGTCCAGGCGCCCTATACTAGTTCTGATCCCAGGTCCTTACGCTGTCCGGAATTAGTACACCCTGTAAGGACCAGGGATCAGGACGGTGGTACAGGTTAAAGTCTTACCTTTTCACCCTACGGCACCGTCTAATCCTACTTGCTTTTTCTGGTGCAAGTCCCATATGCTGTCTTTACCCTGACAGCACTAAGGGGAAGTTTTATAGTTTTGTTTCAGCGATAAAACTTCAAATGAGGCTGTGATATAACTATATATTAGATAATCCCAGAAGTCAAGCATTAAATTAAAATAAATTTATTTTTTTTTCTTGACTTTAATTTACTTATAATATATAATCCCATAACAACAGAAAGGATAATATGGAAATAGATAAACATTTTACAATAACTTATTATGCAAAAAAGCATAAAAAACATATATCAAGACAAGCAAAGTGGGATAGCTTATGCAGATACTTTACAAGCAAGAGTGGAAATAACTGCATAACTTATTTTGATATAGACGCAAATAATTATAGAACTGCAAGTGGCAATTATAAGATAAGATTTTAGTTGACATTGATTTAATTATAATGTATAATCCCATAAATAACAAACAGAAAGGAAAAAAATGATGTACTTAATATTAAAAGAAACTAGCTTTGACAATATAGATAGCATTTATGATATCTGTAATTTTACAACAGATATGGATAAAGCTAATGATATGTTGCAAGGTTATAAATTGGTTGAGAAAAATAAAAATGTTTCTTATACAATTTTAAAATATGAGAAACCATTAATATTAGAGAAAGAGGTAGCATGAGTAGAATAAGATTAAATCAAGAGTATAGAAATAAAATTGCAAATCGTATCAAGGCACACTTGCAACAAGAGGACACACACGAAAAACAAACTTACGACAACTTGAAAGGCGACCAAATCCAGTTGAATGATGACGCATGGAAAATGGCAGAAAAAATTGTTCGTAGGCACTATACCGAAGATGATGTTGAAAAGGCATACTATCTTCAAAATAAATTTGAAAATGTTTCAACTATTGCGAAAGATAGTTGTTTTCATTTTCATTATATGGGTAATGTTGAAGAAAGAGATTATGACAATAATCCTGTAATAAGAGAGAAAGCTATTGAAAAACATTTTGACTTTAGATTAAGTGGTAGCTTTGATACTGATAACAACAATAGTTATAATCGTTCTGATAATGAATATGGCTATGCTTTGTATCGTGATGAAATCAACGCACAAGAAAACTGCAACGCAGATATTTTGATTGAACAAGAGGGCAAAGACAACAACCCACACAAAACAAAATATGTTGACAATAACAATCAGTATCTCGGCGACGACGACAAAGGTTATGGCAAACAATGGAATGAGAAATATCAATTAGATTTAATTGGTAGAGATTATTGTAGAGATAGGTCTATTGCATGTTCCGAAGATGAGTTTATGTTTTTGATAGATTGGAAAAGACAGAAAGCACAATTTGTTATGGCACATGAAAAATGGATTAAATCTATTTTAAATCAGATGAAAGAAATTAAACTTGGTTTGAAAGGTTATAAATATCTTGATGAAGCAATAGAACTTTGTACTGAACTTGGACTTGCAATTACTGACGCAGAAATTGTTAGAACTAACTCAACAGGATTAACTATCTACAATCCAAAAAATCTTGCAGATAGAGTTAAGAGTATGAAAAACAAAAGAGAAAAAACAAGAGAGGAAAAAATAGCAGAAAGGTTATTATACGAAAAACAACAACAAGCTATTAATTAACACTTGACAAATGTATGGGATTAGTATATAATCCCATACATAATAAACAGAAAGGATAATATGGACATGCATTTATTTTGGATATTGATGATTGTAGCATTTCATCTATTTATTTTTATGGGGTTGCCAAGATGACTTATAATTGGTGTCATGGTCCAAAGTGCCATGCTTACACAACACAATCAAGAGTGCGAGGTAGTAAAGGCAATAAGGTTTTAAGAACTATTAAGATTAAGGAAACTAATTGGAACAAAGACAACATATTTAAATACTTTTGTAATCAAAATTGTTTGTATAATTTTCTTCATAAACATTTAGAAGAAGTAGCTAGGATTGCGCCAAGACGAGAGCCCCTTGAAACACCAATCAAGGACCCAGTAAAGAATGAAAATAATTATTGGAATAGGTGGACCATTGCAAAGAAAGAGGTTGACAATGTATAGATTATAATATATAATCCCATACATAAACAGAAAGGAAAATATGACGAAAGACAATAGAACAATTAAAACAACTAATCCATATTCAGGGCAATCTACTATGTTGAACAAAGAAGAGTATGCTCTTTATCACATAATCAAAGGCGCAGAAATAGTAGGCAACTATAATGTTGTGCGTAAAGGATTAGATAAGTTTAGCAGAATGAATGCGAAAGCATACATGGTATTACTAGATTAACTTTCTGTTAATAGTGGACCGGGACCCGAGGGGTCCCGGTCAATTCTCACAATAGAAAAAACAATAACACCCCCGCCACCCTTTTTGTAAAAAGGGGTCCCAATAGATTTGCATGTATTGCTTGATTTAGAGATAGATCAGCTATAAAATCGTTATGAAGAGGAAAACAGAGTTGCAAAAAATTCTGCAAAAATTTTTATGAAACAAGACTTTATTGAAAAGCTACCACCCGACGCGCAAAAAGAATTCCTAAAACTAGCCATGAAGCTAAACGAGAAGACCAAGCAATCCAAGGTCCACGACTCGTTCTTAGATTTTGTTAAACACGTATGGCCAGAGTTTATCGAGGGCAAGCATCACAAAAAAATTGCTGAAAAATTTAATAAGCTCGCACAGGGTAAAATTAAAAGATTAATTATTAATATGCCGCCGAGGCATACTAAGTCAGAGTTCGCGTCCTTTCTTCTCCCCTCTTGGATGGTGGGACGTAAACCTGATCTTAAAATAATACAAACAACACACACAACAGAACTTGCAATACGTTTTGGTCGTAAAGCAAAACTTTTAATTGATAGTCCTGAATATCAAGAAGTATTTAAAACAAGACTAAGAGAGGACAGTCAAGCAGCTGGTAAATGGGAGACAGCACAGGGTGGTGAGTATTATGCAGCCGGTGTTGGTTCAGCAATCACGGGCCGTGGAGCGGATCTACTTATAATTGATGACCCACACTCTGAACAAGATGCACTGAATGTGACTGCATTAGAGCGAGCTTATGAATGGTATACATCAGGTCCACGTCAGCGTCTGCAGCCAGGCGGAGCAATTGTTGTGGTCATGACTAGATGGAACATGAAAGACTTGACTGGTATGTTATTAAAATCACAAAAAGAATTAAAATCAGATAAGTGGGAGATTATAGAGTTTCCTGCAATTATGCCATCAGGTAAACCTGTGTGGCCAGAGTATTGGGATAAAAAAGAATTAGAAGGTGTCAAAGCCAGTTTGAGTGTTGGTAAATGGAACGCACAATGGATGCAAAATCCAACAGCAGAAGAAGGATCTATTATCAAAAGAGACTGGTGGCAGTTATGGGAAAAAGATTACATACCACCTTTGCAACACATTATACAAAGTTATGATACAGCTTTTTTAAAAAAGGAGACAGCAGACTATAGTGCAATTACTACCTGGGGTGTATTTTATCCAGATCAAGATAGCCCTGCTAATTTAATACTGTTAGATGCATTTAAAGAAAGGCTAGAGTTTCCAGAACTTAAACGTGTAGCAATGGACCAGTATAGATACTGGAACCCTGAAACAGTTATTATAGAATCAAAAGCATCAGGACTACCCTTAACTTATGAGTTGAGAAAAATGGGGATACCTGTTATAAATTACACACCTAGCAAAGGAAACGACAAACACGCTAGGATTAATGCTGTGGCGCCGTTATTTGAGTCAGGTCAAATCTGGGCTCCAGATCATAAGTTTGCTGAAGAAGTGATTGAAGAGTGTGCATCATTTCCTTATGGAGATCATGATGATTTGGTGGACAGTACAACACAAGCGGTAATGCGTTTTAGACAGGGAGGATTTGTAATACACCCTGATGACGAAAAAGAAGACAAGTTACCACGAATAGAGAGAACTTATTACTAATGGCAACAAGACAAAATTTAATAGACACATATAACTCTAATCCAACTTTACAAAGTAAATATACTTTACCACAGTATTTAGCTTTGTTTGATTTTGGAAATACTACAACTCCAACTCAAACACAGACTACAACACCAACTCAAACACCAGCAACACCTGGTATTCCAAATATTATAAATCAAAATTTAAATCAAGGTGGCGATGGAGATGGTGGACCACCTCCAGGACCAACATTTAATAGAAATGATTTATTAGGTACATCAGATTATCAAGGACCAGGTCCAAGTTTTTTTGAAAGTATTTTGGGTATTCCAGCTGCGTTAATGGAAGGATATACAAAAATTTCACCAGGTATAAATTTGATGAAAAATTTTTTTAGTGGTAAGAAAAAAGAATTTCAAAATAAATCTGCACAGATGGTAAGAGAAGAAATAGCAAGACAAGAAGCAGCTGCTGCAGAACGAGCTGCATTTCTAGCTCAACAACAAAGAACTAATATTGCAAGTCAACTTGGTGGACCAGATGGAACAAGTGGTGGTCAGTATCAAGGTGGGGCTGCGTTCGCATCTGCTAACCCTTATGGTGGTTCAGGTACAGAAGATGATATGGGTGCAGATAGTTTTGCTTTTCAAGACGGCGGAAGAGTCTATCTTTACCATAGGCTAAAATAATGCCCGGACAATTTGAAAGCATACTAGATAAGCTACAAGCTAAACTAGGAAAACAAACAATCAGAAAAGCAAGCACGATCGCTAGGCCAAAACCTAAACCCAATGTGATACAGATGCAAGCAATCAATGACTTTATAAAACGTAACCCAAGAGCGGATGGTGGATCCGTAAATGGTTCATACGAAGCAGCGTTACGTAAAAAGATAGAAGAGCTTATGGACGAGGGTTATGAATTTGGTGAAGCGGTGCGCGAAGCGATGAGGCAGGGTTATAAGTATGGTGGAATAGCTGGATTATATCAAAATAAAAATGGAAGTTTTAAATTAGAAATTTCTAATAAAACTGCCGGTGTCAAAGTTAATGAATATTATAAAGCTAGTGAGAAATCAAAAGCCATGAAACGAGCAAGAGCAATAAATAAACAAATTAAAAATCTTACAAAAGGATTTTTAACACGAGCAGAATTAGGTAAAAAAATAGGCGTGAAAGCATCAGCAATAGAAAGATATAAATTAGATAAAACTGATACTTATGAAAAAATAAAAGAATTGTTTGAAATTAAAAAAGGAGGAGAGACTTCTCCTGAATTATATAAACCTAAAAGTAAAACAGCAATAAGTGCACTTAAAAAAGTTGTAGAAATTGGTAATCGTAAACCAAAAAAAGTATATGGTGGTAAAGTAAGCACAATGCAAAGAGTAAGAGATCTTTTAAACAATTCGGATAAAGCTCTTACAGAAACAGAAATTGTAGAAAAAATAAAAGGAGCACCTAGAGATACTATTGGAAATGCCGTTAGCACTTTAAAAAAAGAAGATGCATTTAAAAATAAAATTAAACTTGTAGACAAGTTTGAATCTGCAGATAAAGTCGCTCAAATAAAAGCTACTAAACGTGTTCCGTTAATGACAGCAATAAGAAATCAGTTTGTAGCTGATCCCGATTCTGATCTTGAAGATATAACAAGAGCAATTTATGGCGATAAAAAATTTAACTCTGCAAATAAAATTACTAAACAAAGATATTTAAAAGATGTTTCAAGACAAGTGCCTAAATTTTTAGCTATGTTTGCTCCTGGATCTAAACTTAAATATCCAGGTTTTAAAGATATAAAACCTGACAAGTTAGGAGAAATTTTAACAAACATAGAAATAAAAACAAATGATTTTGGTTTTGAATCTGGTACTTTAAGACAATTAAGAAATGCCATCGCTGATGCAGCAAGAGGTTTACCTGAAAGAACTACTGATAAAATGGTTAGTGCTGTTAGACAAACAGGCAAAGCTGTAGACGAAGTTGCAGGACAAGCAGCAACTTTTGAAAGAGCACCTGGATATATTGAGGCTACTCAGATTATTGATGGGAAAGTAAATCAAATAAAAGGTAGAAGATTAGATCCAGAATTTAGCAGAGTTTTTGGTAAGGCTTTAGCAGGAGATTTTTCTGAAGTTAACAAATATAATAAAAAAGCTAAAGCTTTTGGAAAAAAATATAATATAGATGTTCCAATTATAAAAACAGGTAAAAATTTAAAACCAGAAAAAATTATATCAAATTTTAAAGATTTTTCTAAAGGAGCTCAACAAAACATAAAAGATATAGCAGAAGAATCAAATGTAGTTGTTCAAACAAAATCTAAACCATTACAATCTTTATATAAAGCAGTTAAACCTGTGGTTAAGGTTGCTGGTAAAATTTTAAAACCAGTTGGAATAGCAACAGGTCTTAGCGCAGTAAACACTGCCTTACAGGCAGGTGAAAGAAATCCATTTGATTTAGCAGGAGCATACATAACTGCGGATCCTGAAATAGCCACTACAGGTAGAAGAATAAGACAAGACCCAGAATTTAGAACACAATACATGGCTGATATTTTATCTAGACCTTTAGACGAAGGAACTTACGACGTTATGGATGAGGGCTTTACTTCTTACTTTGATGGAGGTATAGTGTCTGTTTTGAAGGGTGTGAAATAATTAACAGGAAAGAGATATGGCAGAGATAGATAAACCATTACCAAATGTCAACGTTACGGATGAAGCTTTTGTAGAAACAGAAGTAGAAACTCCTATCGAAGATAATGTAAAAAGAGAAGACGTTGAGGTAACTATGGATGAAGAGGGTGGAGCAGAAGTATCTTTTGATCCATCTACAGGTCCACTACAATCTACAGATCATTTTCAAAATTTAGCAGAAGTTATGGAAGACCAAGACTTAGATGAACTTGGCACAAGTTTATTTGACAAATATACAGAATACAAAGAATCTCGTGGAGATTGGGAACAGTCTTATAGAGAAGGTTTAGATCTATTAGGATTTAAATACGAAAGACGAACAGAACCTTTCAGAGGTGCATCAGGTGTTAACCACCCTGTACTTGCTGAAGCGGTTACACAGTTTCAAGCGCAAGCTTACAAAGAATTACTACCAGCTGATGGTCCAGTGCGTGCACAAATTTTAGGCGACGTTACAAATGAAAAACAAGACCAAGCACACAGAGTAAAAGATTTTATGAACTATCAACTTATGGATCAAATGCAAGAGTATGAACCAGAGTTTGATCAAATGTTATTTTACCTCCCTCTATCCGGATCTACCTTTAAGAAAGTTTATTATGATGATCTTTTAGGTAGAGCCGTTTCTAAATTTGTCCCTGCAGATGATTTGATTGTACCTTACTCTGCAAACTCATTAGAAGATGCAGAGGCTATTGTACATGTAATTAAAATGTCAGAAAACGAATTACGAAAACAACAAGTGTCAGGTTTTTATAGAGACATAGAATTAGGGCAACCACCTGTAACAACAAATCAATTAGAAGAAAAAGAAAGAAAGTTAGAAGGTATTTCAAAAGATGGTCAAGAAGATCAATTCACAATTTTAGAAATGCATGTCAACTTAGACTTACCTGGTTTTGAAGACATGGGAACTGATGGACAACAAACAGGAATTAAACTTCCATATATTGTAACGATTGCAGAATCTAATAATAAAATTTTATCAATCAGAAGAAACTTTACAGCTGATGATCCAACAAAAGAAAAAATAAAATACTTTGTACAATTTAAATTTTTACCTGGTACAGGTTTCTATGGTTTTGGTTTGATACACATGATTGGTGGTTTAACTAGAACTGCGACTGCAGCTCTAAGACAATTGTTAGATGCAGGAACTTTAGCAAACTTACCAGCTGGTTTTAAAACTAGAGGTATAAGAATTAGAGATGATGCACAGCCATTACAACCTGGCGAGTTCAGAGATGTCGACGCTCCGGGAGGCAATATCAAAGATCAGTTTATGCAGTTACCTTTTAAAGGGCCTGATGCAACACTATTACAATTGATGGGTATTGTTGTTAATGCAGGTCAACGTTTCGCGGCTATCGCTGATATGCAAGTGGGCGACATGAACCAACAAGCAGCCGTGGGTACTACAGTGGCGTTATTGGAACGTGGATCGCGGGTAATGTCAGCCATACACAAAAGATTATATGTAGGATTAAAACAAGAATTTAAATTATTAGCAGAAGTTTTTAAAACTTATTTACCACAAGAATATCCTTATGATGTTCCAGGTGCAACAAGAAATATTAAAGTACAAGACTTCGATGACAGAATAGATATTTTACCAATAGCAGATCCAAATATCTTTTCTCAAACACAAAGAATTTCGATGGCGCAATCGCAACTCCAGCTAGCGCAATCGAATCCTCAAGTGCACGATTTATATCAAGCATATAGATCGATGTATGAAGCTTTAGGGGTAAAAAACATTAATGCAATTTTACCTCCTCCTGTCCAGCCACAACCAATTGATCCAAGTTTGGAAGAAATTGCAGCGATGGCCGGAAAACCTTTTCAGGCTTTTCCAGGACAGGACCATAAAGCTCACATAGATTCACATTTAAGCTTTATGCAATCTAATATGGTGCAAAATTCACCAATGGTTATGGGTGCATTACAGAAAAATATACTAGAACGAATAAGTTTAATGGCACAAGAACAAATTCAACTAGAGTTTCAACAAGAATTACAACAAGCACAACAAATGCAGATGATGTTACAACAAAATCCACAGAATCCAGCACTGATTGCACAAGCAAATGCACTTACAAGTAAGATAAATGCAAGAAAAGCTAAGTTAATTGCTGAGATGACTAAAGATTACATGGCTGAAGAACAAAAAATCTTGACTGAATTTGGTGGTGACCCACTACTTAAACTAAAATCAAGAGAACTTGACATTAAAGCAAGAGCAGATGAAGCAAAAAGAGCTTATGATGAAGGTAGAATTAGTTTAGATACACTAAGAGCAATGCAAAACCAACAACAGTTTGATGAAAAGCTGCAACAAAACGAAGAATTAGCAAATTTAAGAGCTGATACATCATTAGAAAAACAAGAAATGTCTATCGCAAGTAAGAAATTCGATTTCGGTAGAAATTTTAAGAAAAATTAACTATAATACAAAAACTTAAGGAGTTAAATATGGTTAAAAAAACAAAAAACGGAGCTAACAACGTAAAAGTTGTTCCTGAACTTGGTGCTAACGCAAAAGGCGAGCAACAAGGTGGCATTCCTGTTGAAATGACAGATCCAATGACATCACAAGTAGTAGATGTTAAGGGTACAAGAAGAATGAGACCGGATAAAAAACCTGTTAAAGCAACTTGGTATTAAATCATGTGGTTATCGGCAATTAAATTAGCCGTTTCTGCTGGAAGTAAGATTTATGCTAACAAGCAGAGAACAAAAATGGCAATGTCTGATGCACAATTAATGCATGCAGAAAAAATGGCTCGAGGTGAGGAATCTTACCAGGGCAAATTGCTAGAAGCTCGTCAGTCAGACTGGAAGGACGAGGCCGTTCTCATAATTTTAAGTTTGCCCGTGTTGGTGCTGGCCTGGGCAGTCGTATCAGATGATCCGACAGCAATGGACAAAGTCAAATTATTTTTTGACATGTTCTCACAGCTCCCGTCATGGTTTACCAACTTGTGGATCCTTGTCGTGGCGTCAATTTATGGTATAAAGGGAACACAAATATTTAGGAACGGAGGAAAAAAATAATGCCTAATAGAAGATATAACAAACAAGTTGCTAATCAGATGAAAGCTGGTGGCAGAGTAAAAAGAAAAGGTGGTGGTATGGGTGGTAGAACTGGTGAGATGATGTACTCACGAGGATACGGTGAAGGTATGAAATCAAAAAGAAAACCAACTGAACTTATGGACAGAGGCGCTATGAAAAAAGGTGGCAAAGTCGGTAAGAAGAAACAAGGTTACAAAGCTAGAAAAGATGAGTCAATAGCTATGAGAATCAAAAAGAAAAGAACTGCTAAACAATTAAAAGCTAGCAGAGATGAGTCTTATGGTAAGTTTGGATCTAAAGCTAAAAAATCTGGAAAGATCAACAGGTAGTTCATGAACACTAGAAGAATGAACAGACTTGAAGAGCTTGGCAGAGTTGATGCTGAAAAAGCTTTTACTAAAAAAGGCGCAAGGAATCTTAAGGATGAAAAGAAAAGAATCGTAAGAGAACTTAAAGCTACAGGTGGTAAAGTTAAACAAGACCCTAAAAGGAAACCAAGACCAAAAGCACCAAGAGATCAACAACGAAAAAGAAGAATGGATGAGCGTTCTAAACCTAAAGGAATTAGAGTTATAGAAGTAGGAAAAGAAGATGGTGTTAAATTATATAAAGATGGTGGTAAAGTAAAAAAAGATCCAATGAGAGATCGAATGAAACAACCTTTAAAAACAAAAGGTTTAAAACCAGTTAAGCCATCTCAAAAAGGTTTAAAAAAACTTCCAACTAAAGTTAGAAACAAAATGGGCTACATGAAAAAAGGTGGCAGAGTTGGAATGGGTAAAGCTTTGAGAGGTGGAGGCTGTGTCAGATAAAAAGTTTATACAGAAAGCAATTAAGAAACCAGGAGCTTTACGTAAATCTTTAGGAATAAAGAAAGGCGAAAAGATTCCAGCTTCTAAATTAAAAGCTGCTGCAAAGAAAAAAGGCAAGATGGGCCAACGTGCTAGACTTGCTATAACTTTAGGAAAACTAAGAAAAAAATAATGGCTGGAAAAGGTTTATACGCAAACATACACGCTAAAAGAAGACGAGGCGGAAAGATGCGAAAGAAAGGTGCAAAGGGTGCACCAACCGCAGCTAACTTTGCGAGAGCAAAACAAACAGCGAGGAAAAAATAATGGCTGGAATATTTGGAGTAGCAGTAAGAGGTCTTGGCATG
>VTLG01004791.1_pt1 | contig 13745 bp, 10 predicted proteins | sample 4694571 | NCBI WGS metagenome assembly VTLG01 (sample SAMN12604809, study PRJNA352737) | marine metagenome | biome: ENVO:00000447; feature: ENVO:00000209|ENVO:00000569|ENVO:01000036; material: ENVO:00002151; isolation source: viral sequences binned using virsorter ...
TGAAACTCTAACATTCCAAGACGCTGCCCATCTGTAATTGTGGTATCAGTATTTGAAAGCCTGATTATTGAAGATAGATCGTTTGATGATATTTCTAACTTTCTATTTGGTACGTTATTTCCTGTTCCTATTCCAACACCACCACCATGATCTACTAACATTTTAGTACCACCATCAGTTTGAAATCTTATTTGACTATCAGCAATAGCACCACCAGTATCAGCACCTATATGTAACCTTCCATCAATCGTTCTAAATTGACTAATTGTATCGTTGTCAGCAAGTTCTAAATTTGCACCGTTAGTAGTTGTCCCAATCTTACAAGCATCTGCATTACCAGAATAAACTTGAAATTTAAAAGTTGGATTGGTAAGGCCAACACCAGTATCTCCATTTGAAAGTATGCGAAATTTAGAGGAATTGTTTGTTGCCAATGATATTTCTCCAGCATCAACAGCAGTAAGACCTACAACTCCTGTTCCTCTAACTTGAACTGCAAAACCAGAATTGGCTCCACCATTTCGTATTAACCTGGCACCATAATTTGAACTACTGTCTGTTATTAAGTCAATAAAACTAGACCCATTTGCTGTTCTACCATCGCCTATAGTTATTTTTCTGTTACCGCCAGCAGATCCATCCAAAATAGCATGAACACCAATAAGAGCCGAACCTGATGTTGTTAAATCTCCTGTTATAGTTGCTCCTGAGCTATTAGTAGCAATGCGTGTAGTTGCTCCATGTTTAAAAGCACAAGCTCCACCAGTATTAAACTCAGCCATATTTCTACCATTGGCACTATCATACATTTCAATTCTGCTACCATTACTTTGTAAACTTAAATATCCACCTCCTGATTCCTGTAGTATTGAAACACCGTCAGAACTTCTGTGAAAAAGTTGAATATCGTTTGAATTACCTAATCTTATTTTTTCATCATCACCTAAATTAAGCTGAGTTACATTTACAGCAGCAGCTAAATTATATGTGTCTGTTAAATTTTCGTAAGAACTGCCATTATATTTTTTCCACCTATTTTGGGTAGGGTGCCATTTAATCGCACCAGTTGGTACGTTACTTGGACTGCCTACTGATAACTGCTGTAAAGCTGCGTCAATATTTTCTATTATCTGGGTTGGAAATGCAGTATATGTTGTATCTACTGTGGGTAAATTAAAATTAACAGCCATTACCTTTTTTCTTTAATAATACTACGTCCCACGACATTGCCAAGTAAAGTTACCAGCAGTGGCGACTCCACCTGTAGTAAATAAAAATACTTTGAAGCCAGTTGGATTTGGTACATCTTGAAAATCAACCACTGCGATTAATGATCTGGCAGCATCAGTAGTTGCACCAGTAACATTTGGTGTAACCGATATGCCCTGCACATCAACAAAGCTAACATTGAAATTAACTTGTTTACCGCTTCCTGCGCTATCAGCTTGAGTACATGATCCAATACCAGTATCATTTAGAATTTTAGTATCAATTCTTAAATTATGTCTTGTTATTTTTCTATATTTTCCAGCTGTAGAGTTTACTATTGTTTTATAACGCACTCTTCTAAATGCAGTACCAAATCTAGCATAACTTTGACCATCTTGCACGATACCGTCTGTTGAAAATGAACCACTATCATCATCGCCTATATTTATAACGCCTTGATTTTGTAAAGACCCAGATCCTAAACCTGACCCAGATTGAGTAACAGTAATTTTTGTTGATGCCAAAGTAGCACCAAAATCAAAATCTTCTATAAAATGACCTGTTGCTGGTGCTGGTTCTAAGTAATTTTCATTTGTAGGATTAGCTGTTATCAATGCGTTAATGTTATTAAATTGTGGACTAGAACTAGATCCTGTACCTATAAAATGTTGTGACCATGTTTCTGTAGTATTTACTGGTAAATATAAAACGTGTTTGTCTAAATTTTCATCAAATGTCCTAAAAGCATTTGAAAAAGATACAGCATCAATTTCTTGTGGCTCTGTTAATCCTGTTATTGTTTTTACCGTTACATTACCATTCGTAGTTCTAGAAACAGTTGAAGTGGTCACAAAAGTATTAGCGTTTGTTACTGAATCAATTGTTTTCTCAACAAGCAAATCGCCAACAGCATTACCACTTGTCGGAAATAAAGTTACCTCATCACCAACTGAAAATCTATGATCTGTTAAAGTAACAGTTACAGTATTGCCTGATTGAGAATATGTACCAAAGGCAGTTCTATAAACACTGTCATAGTCAGCATTTAAAACAAAATCAGGAGGTTGAGAAACAGTTTGTACAGTTTCTAAGGAATCGCTAATATTACCAGCAGTATCTACAGCAGCAATATGATATGTGTAAGTATCTGCTCTAGATTCAAAAACAACATTAAAAATACCATCAATCCTACCTATAACTTCAGCAGAATCAAAATTACTTGGATCTGAAGCTGATGACCTATGTTTTCTAATTTCAAAAGTAGCAATTTTAAGTTGATTTGTAGGGTTTATAACTCCAGCAGCCCAACGTAAAAGAACATTATTATCTATAACTTCAATAGTTCCATTGGTTACAGGTTTTGTTGGAACAGCAATAAACGGATAAATTTGTAATGCTGTTGTAGATACATTATTATTTACATCTCTGGTCTGAACATAATAATATCTTTGACCTTGATTAATAGTCCAGCTTACTTCTTCTTTAAAAGCTTCTGAATTACTAAAAACAACTAAATCCGTATTGCCACTTGTTATACCAGAAAAAGTTGAAGAAGTTGATCTAGTAATTTTATAATCTTTAAAAGCTAAATTTTGTGTTCTGTTCCTTTCTGGTTTGTCATAGCTAATAGTAACAAATCCTTGTCCACCTTCTGAACCTAATTCATAAGCACCATTACTTGGAGGATCAAAAGGAACTACTGTTACAGTTTGAGTGACAAAAAACCCTCTAAAAAGATTTTTTATTGATTGACTATCTGAATTAACATAACCAGAATCAAAAGCTGTAATCCTAAAATCTTTTGACATATTATTATTATTTTTTGCAAAACCTGATATAACATCTGTATCAAAAGTAAATGCAGTTGAATTACTTTCAAATAATAAATTCGCATTTTCATAAATTCCATATTTTAAAGTTTTAAATATTGCTACATTTGTAGATGAATCAAAACCACTAGCTACTGGATTCCATCTTAATGTAACTTGATCTCCTGTAAAAATTACAGGCACAGACTTCATTGCAGGTGCTGGTGGTTTCTGGAAAGTTATAGTTTTTGTTAATGTAGAATTTGTACCTGTTGCAATAATTCCTACATCTGGTTGATCTGCCCTTTCATAAACAGGATTTATAGTAAATGTCCTAATTTTATTAGTGAAAGCATTGTTTCTATTAATATTTGCAGCAGTTATTGGAATCATAAGCCTTGAATCTTTTACAGTAATTGGGAAAATATTAGCTTCTCCATCAAGTTCTGTATCTTGATATGAAGTCTGCACTTTATATCCAAGAACATTAGGCATATTAGTTTGTTTTGTTGCATTAGGCCAATTTAAAATTATATGCTCTTTTGTTATTTTTACTTTTACCTCTGCACCACTTGGAAATTCTGGTTGAGGAACAGTTACCGTATAACTTAAAGCTGGACTTTCAACCCCTGCCAAATTAATTGCCTTTATTGTAAAAGTTTTTGTTTCTATAAAATTTAACGGTGTTTCATAAGAGGTGACATTAGATTTAATTAACTTTGTTGTGTTAGACCCATCTGTAACTTCGTAACGCTTTATTGCATAGGAACCTATTGTTGCTGGTTCATTCCAATTTAAAATGACCATGCCATTTTCAACAACTGGAAAACCTGACACAGCCCGTGGTGCGGAGGGTGCGACAGGTGTAAATACAAAAGTAGCAGCATTAAGGCTATATCTACCACCATCATCTCTAGCTTTTACATAATATGTATGAGCTACATCAAGAAAATCTTTTGTTAAACGACTAGATTCTGTAGTTCTTCCAACAAAAGTAGAACCCTTTGTACCGAAAAGTGCATTTATCTGTGTTGTATTTAAACTTGAACTTGATTTATGAATTTCATAAAAAGCAATATCTAAATCTTTAAATTGAACTTGTGCACCACTACTTAAATCAGGATTTGGGTCATTTTCATCAAAAGAAACAATATTTCCAAGTGTTGTTCCATTAGCAGTAACACTTAAATTTTGTACATCACCTGGAGGTTCTGTTTTTCCAATAGTATCTATACCAACATCTCTAGATTTACCTGATAATTTTCCGCTTGCTGCACCAATGGAAAATATTTTTATGTCGTATCTATTCTCAGGACTTACATTTAAAATATCAAAACTTAAACCTTGCACTTGTTCTGTTTTTTCAGTGCCATCTTTATTAATTCTCAACAAAAACTTATCAACGCCTTCAACTTGTTTCCATTGAATAATTAATTTTGATCTAATTACAACTTTATTTGAACTAGTGTCAGTTTGATTTATTGACTGTTTATATAACCTTTCTGTTATTGTTGCTGCTGATGTCCTTTTTGGCTTGACATCTATGTTTGTTGCATCTCTAAAGGTAACTTCGGAGCCAGTTTCAACCGCAGAATAAATAGTATGATTGTATAAAAGTGCAGTAATTTTATATTTAATTTTTTCCTCTTCAGTAACAACCAAAACTCTATATAACTGATTTTGTAGATTTTGTGCAGCATTACCTCCTGATGTTTCCAGAATCCAAGTAGACATGACGTTTGGAGCAGCATTAGTTCCATCAGCAGTTTGAAAATTACCACTTACAGTGATAACTGCTCCAGTTATGTCCGATACAGTCTTTTTACTGACACTTCCATCTGGCATTAATACATTAAGAGTTCTTGTATAGCTAACAGAATTTCCTGGTAAATCAGATGCACTTGCATTATCTACTGTTATCTGGTTCGTTCCACTGACAGCAAATATTCTTCCACCTCTTCTAAAACCTGTTTTTACTTCATCATTTATAGCTATTACTTGACCTGGTCTTACAATAACTCCTGTATCAATAGAAACTGTAAAGGTAACAGTTTCAGTAAGAAGCTGCTCACTTTCTCTTGTCCATTTAGCAAGTCTGTAAGCTTGACCTGCACTTGTGCAGCCATAAGCCTGTATTTGTTTTTTGACTATTCCATACTTTGCAATAGCCTCATCTCTTGGTGGGGTTGAACCTGTCCCTGCACTTGGATCTCCTATTGTTGTGTTTGCAATAACATCAGAAGATGGGAATTGTTCATAAGATATTTTTCTTTGATTGTTGTCATAGTATTTTGCTATTACTAATGTTGATCTACTTTTTATATCACTTCCTTCATATGTAAAATTACCCTCAACTACATTTGCATTAGTAAAAATATAAGCTGGTAATACATCTTGATCTCTGTCATAAGTCCCACCGTTTACCTGCGGTGCTGGTTTGTCCTGTGATAAAAATAACGTGCCAGCAGACCAATACGGCATAACACGCATATTGCTACAAATAGCATTTATCAAGTCATACGCTTTAAATTCTTTATTTATTAGTTCATTAAATGAAAATCTAGCCTCTTGTCCAACTTCAAAAAATGTACAATTACCATTTCTATCACTTGTATTTGAAGTGACTTTTAGTGCTTTAAATACTCGTCTGTTTACTTTTCTTATTTTAAAAATAACAGCAGTACCTTGAGGTGCAGGTGCTGAACTATTAACACCACTTGTAAAAGTGATTTCTATTAAATCTCCTGTCTGATATTTATGATCTACAGAACAAGTTATAACAGCAAAACGTGCATTTGCTGCCAATGTCCAAGTCCCTGATTTTTGAGAGCTTTGTGCATCGCCAACATCACGTTGAGTTCCGACAAGTTCATTATTATATTGACTTATATTCCAAAAGCTATATTCATCAAGTGCTGTTTCTGGTATAGATAGCCCATAGCGAGTATTAACAAGTAAATCGTAGAGGCAAAACGCTGGATCGTTTGTATAAAGTCTTTGCCAAGTACTTCTAAGGTTTCCATTTGCATTTAAAGATGTACCACCAGCCCAAGTTGCAGAAGAATTATAAACTAATCTACCAGCCCTACTTGCATCAGTTGGATTATTGTTATCGGTATAAACCCCTTTTGGAACTGCGACTTTTGTTCCTCTTAACCTATAATAACGTCTTGGAATAGAACTAAAACTTTCACTAGAAACACTAAATCCAACTAAAGCAGTATTAGGATAAGGCTTATTGTCAAAAGTTAAAATTGAATAAGAAAACCATTGAATATCACTTTGAACTTTTGTTGTTGAATCATCAGATATTCTTGTAACCCTTATATGAAAAGTTGTACCAGATGTGTAATTATCTGGAACATTAAAAGTATATTGTCTTTGATAAGGGTCGCCAGTTCTTCCTCCAATTCCTACATTACCGATACCTCCTGAACCTCCTGATCCATTTGCAGGGTTAGACGTAGGAAAAGCAGAAACAAAATCTTCATTGTCAACTTTAAATTCAATTCTGAATAAAACAACTAAACCTCTTATATCTCCTTTATCTGTAAATTTTTGTAATGCTGGAACATTAATTATTAATCTTATCTGACCAGCATTAGGAAAATTAGCAATGGAAAAGTTCCTATCAACTGGACTATCTTGTACAATATTTCCACTATTAACTGTAATCTCTTCTCTAGTTGCACGAAAACCACTTATAACGCCTTGATTACCAGTTCCAACTCTTGAATTAATGACTACATTATCAAAATTTACGTCATCTTCATCAAATTCCCCTTCATCGTTTAATTCTGCATCTTCATCAACAAGTGGAGTATCATCTAAATAAACATCTTTTTGTGCAAATTTATTATAGTTTGTAGCACCAAAATTAAGGCCCTCATCTCTGGCAGATGGAAAACCCTCTATAGTTCCTTCACAAATAGCATCTAAAATTTTTGCAGTAGCAAGACTATCTAAATTATCATCAGCAGTTGAAGGAGATCCACCACCTTTACCACCACCACCACTAATAATATTTAAATCTTTTTCTTCCATTAGTTATTCATTACGTTAATTCCGGCTGAAATTACCACAGATCCGACCATTCGCTCTCCATATAAAACTGGCACTGGTAATCCTGCAATCGAAGTATTTACAGGGCTATTAAATTGAAAGCTATTTGGTTCCTCAGTGGTGTCATCTGGAACTGGTGTAAGCATTTGTGATACACCACCTAAAACTAAGGCTACACCAAGATTTCCAGCAATATTACTAAAACCAGTAAGTGTTCCTAAAGTAAAACCACCTGTTAAAAAAGCAGTACCAATCAAAGCAGCACCTAATATAATTTGACCAAATCCTCTTCCCTGACCACTAATCACAGGTACAATTTTTATATCTGATTGACCTGTAGGAAAATGTACTTCTTCTAATGTTCTTGGCTTTTCATTTACTATAACTTTATAACTTTTATCCATCATATAATTTTCTGCTTGTGGATAATTACCAATCAGACATTTAACCGCATCTGCCACTGTATGAACTTCAGTTTCTATTTCTTTAACACCTACAAACTCTGCTAAATCTCCATACAGTTTAATTTTACGAGGACAATCCAACATACCGAATAATCTTGCCAGTAATGCTTCTATAATACCTATTGTACTCCTCTTTGCACGACAATCTTCCCTGTGGATGATGTAACAACATATTATTTTCACATAAAACTGCAATATGATTTAATTTATCCCCAGAAAAATTCATTAACGGACAATCATATAACTGTAAAGGTTCATCATCTTCTAACGCTCTAAAACCACCCTTCTCATAACAGTCTTCAAACATAGGATTGAAAGCAAAATATTCTGGATCGTCAGGCTTATCAAAATCAATCAGATTAATATTCAGATATACTTTATAAAATTCTCTAACAAGCTGCCAACAGTTTGTATGTTCCCAAGTCCATGGTCTACCTAGTAATGACTGTTTATATTCTTCTGGAACAAAATCGTACCACTCTTCAGTATGTGGATTAACAATGTACCAATGTTTATTAGTTCTTGCTGCTGATACCCGATCTGCCGGACTAGCATAAGGACTTGTAGTTGGATGTGAATGAACTATGCCTTGTATTGCTTGATTGCCATATTGATCTTCTATATCAGCGTAATCTGCTGGACTTAAAATAAATTGATCTGTTGGTATCTGTGCTAGATTTCTACATTTTTTATAGACTAATTTACCCTTTATATTTACTAACAACCCACAAATTTCTTTAGGGCTTTCTTTCAAAGCATCTTCAATAACTTTTTTCTGCCAGTAAATCAACTATAAAAATCTCCAATGCCAGAAAATTCTCCGGGCAAAAACTGTCGTTTAGGAAGTTTTACATTAAAATTATCTATTGCAGCAGCTAGTTCAAAAGATACTATATTTCTGGTTTCAACTGATTTTCTAGCTATTTGAAATTCCTCAATAGGAAATTCCATATTGCCATCAGGTGTACCGTAAGGATTACTTCCTGTAAAATTAGCACTTGGTAAAAATTCAGCAAGTGTTCTTCTTCTTTTTAATGTTGCACCTACTAAATCATTAGCAGGAGTTTCACTATTTACCGCATTTAGTACGTTAGACATATTACCAATATTTAATGCAATTATGGCTAAATTACTAATGGTCAAGCTAGGTCTTGGAAGTTGTTTTGGATCGTATTTAAAACCAGTTACCTCTATAGGCATACGATAATATGTATTTCCGTTCCAGACAATATTATCGAATAACTGTGCAGGTTCAGCACTTGATTTGTCTTTAGTATTGTTATGAAATCTAATCGTTGTAATATTTGCACCCAATGGGTCTTGAATAGATGTAGTTCCATGTAAAACAGGATCTAATGTAAGCTCAAACAATTCTATAATCGGGCTAGGATTAACAGATTGTAAGCTGGATACTGGAACTGGCATTATGGTTCAAATACTTGTCTAAATATAACCTGCACTTTTGCTCTGTTTAAATAAGGTACAGTTTTGTTATAACCACCTTCCACTACAAAGTTCATAGCACTTTCACCTGGAACTGTATAAGTAAAGTTTGCTCCTGTTACAGCAATAGTGTCAAAAAAGTTAGTTAATGTATCAGCATCAGTTTCGCTTACTTCAAAAGTAAGATTAAATATTTTTGCATTTTGATTAAGACCAAAAGAAAGTCGATGCTCGTAACCATCACCAAAAGAAACAACACGCGTTTTTGGTGCGTTTGACTTTTTAAAATTGTATGTTGGTACAAAAGCTGTACCTGCTGCTGTGTTAGGTAAGTTAGCCATTAACTATATAATAACCCTCCAGGTCTTTTTTGCTGCATCAATTCTGCTTGAATCGCTTGTGATATAGCATTACCCAACTGCTCTGCTTGACCTGCATCACCTTCAACATTAGATCCAGATGCGTCTACATTTACTACTACATTTGTAGATCCACCAAGAGCATGATTTGGTGTAATCATTCCAGAGGATGAAGGTGTAAACATCTCAGGCCCTCGTTCTCCTACCATGTAACTTCTACCTTTACTAACAGGTCCACCTTCTGCTCTACCAGGAAAACCAGGAAATATGCTAGTTAATAAAGAGTTAACACCAAACTGAATGAGTGATCTTTGAATCTGTGCAAATACACTGCGAGCAACATCTCCAAGAGTTCTAGTACCATTTATTGCACCTTCTATCGCATCAACTATTCCTGTTTCTATACTGTTGGCAATGCTGTCATACAAGTTCTTTAGCTTTTGTAATTCTTTTTGCTCTTGAGCTAAAACATCTAGTTTATCTAATTTTGCTTTTATTTGATCTCTAGTTAAACCTTCAGTTCCTTTCATAAGTTCTCGTATCTTCATTTCAGTATCAAATTCTTTTTCTGAAAGTGTATTTTTTAAAGTTGCTTTTTCAATCTCTTCATCTAAATCTGCTAAACGATCTTTACCTAAATTAGTCTGTTCTTTAAATAACTTATTATTGTTTAATTGTATATCTGCAAGGGGTTTAATACCAAACTCATCCATCATTTGCCTTCTAATGCTGTCAGTAATTACTCCTCCTGTTCTTCCTCCTCCTGATTCCTTTCTTAATTCTTTTAGTCTTGCTTCAAAATTTTCTCGTTCTGTGCCCGTTAAATTATTTCTTAAATTTTTAAATTGCGTAGAAGTTACATCTTGTGAAAGTACATTATTTAAAAACTTTAATAATTTAGTTAAAGGACCTGCAATAAACGCATCAAAATTAGTTTTTAATATACCCATAAGTCTACTAAATTCACTTGATACTTCATTTAATTTGTTTAGATTTTCTATTCCTTTATTTCCAACTATTTGTTGATACTCTTTGGAAAGTAAATTATTTAATTGTTGTACTTTTCCTTGCCTTTCTAATTGACGGGCTAATTCTTCAGTTTCATCTGAAGTAAATAAAAATCTTTCTCGTGCAAGTGCAAGTTTTCCATTTAACGTTCCCATTTTCTTCGCTGTTTCAATGGATGCTTGACCAATTTTTGTTAACTCAGCAGTTAACGCTGTGGCTGCAATAGAACCAGCAAAACCACCGCCAGGACTTGCTGCTTCACCTAACGCACCACCAATAGCACCTGGTATAGCTTGTCCTATACCTCCACCAAATAACAAAGGAAAACCACCACCAATAGCAGCACTCTTTATAACTGCTTGCCTTCTGCTTTTATCAAATCTTATTTGTTTTTGTTTTTCCCTGGCTAATCTTTTTTCTTCTGCAACCCTTTCTTTGGCTAAACGTAAATTTTCAGCATCTTTTAAATTTAATAACTGTGCTTTACTTACTAAATTTTTTGCAGTTCTAAACTGACCTTTCTTTACTAATGCTTTTGCTTGATTTAATTTTGTTTGTTGTTTTGTTGTATCTAACTCAAATCTGCTTAATTCATTTAATTTGTTTTGAGTAGTTTGAATAGACTTTAGTACCGTTAACTGTCTACCCTTTTTAAATATTGGATCTTTTTCGTTTTGTCTCTTAGCATCTTTTGTAAATCTTTCTAGTTTTTTCTTTAACGCATTAAGTTCTGCCTCAAAATTTTGAGCATTTAATTTTATATTAACTTCGTAAACAGCGTCATTTGCCATCTAACTTTGTCGCTTAAATTTGGATTCTTTTCCTATTCTGTCATATTCTGCCTTTTCTCGCTCACTTTTTAACTGTAAATATGAACTCCAATATATCAGTTCCTCTATTGTTACTTTATTTCTAAAATCTTGTAACGTATAGCCTAGCTTTTCACATAAGAAAAACTGTAAAAATAAATTGTTATCTTCGTCAAGGTGTACTTTTAGAGTTTACGGCATCTACCCCCTCCTCTACTCCTTGCATTTTTAACATTAAATCAGTAAGAACAGTTAAAGGTATTTCTCTTCTTAATGAAGCACGATCTCCTTCGCTGAATAACTTATTGCCGTTTTCATCTTCGGCTTTATTCATTATGACCTGCAAAGCGTACTCTAAACTTTCAGTATCATTAGCTTTGTTCATTCCAGCAAGTGTTTTATATATGGCTTCTCTATCTGCAATAGTTAAAGGTTTCCAGTAAATTTCTAAAATTATCACATCTTCTTTTTTAATAATGTAACGACTGCGGTTGTCGATACAAAATGCCTCTTTTAGCTTGTCAATAGCTCTTTTGTCAGCCATAAATTAATTTTTTGTACTACTCTAATATACCTTAATATTGTCTATGCGTCAGGAACTTCTGTAACCTGTTTTAAAACCAGCAGATATAAAACCTTTAGTTATGTCATTTTTAAGAAACGCATTATGTTCTGTATAAACTTTATACCAGTTTGGGTTGCGATCTCTAGAACTTAATTTATGTCTTTTTCCGTGCTGTTCATAAGTTACTGGGTTTCCCTGTGTGTCGGGCATTGTCGCATTAGGTCTATTTACAGCAAAACCAGCATATTTAGCTTCGTTTCCTATGTATATGTGACTATTTAAACCTATTGCAGGAACTTCTGGTAGACCTGGTACTCTACCCATTTTTCCTGGGTACTCAACTGTATCCATAAACCATGTCATAGGTGCTTCTCCTGCTCCACCTGTTGTTCTTTGTGCTCTACTACTTGGAGGAGAACATTGAACTTCATTATTATTTTCTCTGTCATTAAATTGACTTGGTAATTGCTGATCTTTACGTTCTCTTGTTTTGTCCTGTGTGGGTTTTACAGGACTTGTAGATACTTTCCAGCTTCGTGCAAAATGGCCTGACCACCACGGACCATCACTTTGAAGTCCATAAACTATTCTTGCTGCTGCGTTGGATCTGGCAGTTTCGACTATTTCTCTTAAGTCGTCTGGTAATTGTGAAATTGGTCTTACTTTTTTACCCATTAGCACTAAAGTTGCAACTTACAACACTAAGAAAGTGACTGTCACCCTCTGTAGTTACTGCTGTCGGTCCTACTATTTGAGTAACTCTAGGACTACATGAAAATTTATCTACATAAGTAGATGTATTAATAGAAGTTAACCCTGTTATGACTATCTCGGATATAGCAGATGCAACAGCAGATCCCTTATGTGGAGGTGTCATTACACCGCATCTAACTGAACCTTGATAATACGTTTGGGCTGCTCCTTGTGGTTGAGCAGTAGCCTGGTTAAAGTTTATATTTACCATTACATATTTTTTATTTTTTCCTGGAGTAGTAAAAGGAGTATTATCAAAAACTACGGTTACAGTTGGGTCGGAGTCTGTTACAGCATCTTGTATAGCTGTTTCTATAGCTGCTCTTGCATTTACTAAAGTCATTAGAATACAATCCTCAAACGAAATAAATACTCTTGACCACCCTTTAGTGTTCTGATGTCCATTATTTTAGCAAACCTAGTTGAACCAGAAAAAGTTAATTTTATTTCGTCTTGAAGTACAGGTTGACTATTTCCAATCTGATCGGGAGTAATATATAACCTTGCAGTGTTTTCTTGAAATCCACTTTCCTCATCTGAATCAACAAATTCTATAGGAGTCTTAAAAGTGTATTTAGTATCTACTGTGTGATATTCTCCTGTTTCATTGTTGTAGCTAGATGTTCCTTTTCGTATATAAGTGATTTCATTATCTAAAGATACGCCAAGTTGAGATACAACCTGTTTTGCAATACTTCTAAATGCTGCGTCTAATTGCCCTGCCATTATCCTCTAACTACCCTCATTTGATAAGCACCTGCTCCACCTAGCATATACGCTCCAAGATAACTTTGGAGCCACGGGTAAACATCTAGAATATTGTTTATTGATCCTGTTCCCTGACTAGTAGTATTATATTTGACCTCTATATCTCCCAACTTTACTTCAGAAAAATTACCGTCTGTTCCAGTAGTACCTGTAATAGCACCAGTATCATTTGCTAGTGCCCTAGCTAATTCGTATTGTGCATACTTAATGTCATTTGGAATTGCAGTACAAGCTAATTCAACATCATCAACTTTATAATTATTTCTAGGAAACTTAAGTGCCTGTCCGTTATCACATCTGTCTCCATAAAATACAAAAGTATCTATCCATCTTGTAGCTGCTATTAATGCTCTATTTTTCTGGTCGTCTGTTTTATTAGTCCAAGTACTTGAATCTGGTACAGTTTCAAAATATGTATTAGCTTCTGCCAATGTGACATAGCTATTTGCAGTAGCACTTGATAATGTTGCTGTTATAGTAGCTGCCACGATCCAAAA
>VTLG01006505.1_pt1 | contig 13745 bp, 13 predicted proteins | sample 4694571 | NCBI WGS metagenome assembly VTLG01 (sample SAMN12604809, study PRJNA352737) | marine metagenome | biome: ENVO:00000447; feature: ENVO:00000209|ENVO:00000569|ENVO:01000036; material: ENVO:00002151; isolation source: viral sequences binned using virsorter ...
TTTTTGTCGTACTGCACGTACTTCTGGATCTTCAAATATTGAACGAATACCATCTTTTCCTAGTAACTGTGATCCCATATTCAGTGCTTTTCCAGCACCAGTTTCAGAGAACATTCCTCCAAGAGTACTTGTAAGATCTTTTAAACCACCTGATAGGCCCGTATTCATATTAGATAATAATGAGCGTAGAGGGCCCTTTGGATCAGCTACTATGTTATCAAATTCATTTTGTCTATCTTTGAGAGTAGTACTTTGTGATTTGTAATAATTTATTTCGGCCGTGAGTGCTTTCTTTTTACTTTCATCCGCTTCATCATGTAAGTCTTTTATAGCTTTAGCATGCTGTTTGAGGATTGAGGCTTCTTTGATTATATCTTTTCTTTTTTGTACATCATTAGCTAAACTCAATTCTACTAATTTTTTTCGAGATAGTGCTAAAGATTCAGCAGCTGCTTCCATGAGTTTATTTTGTTCTTCTATTGTACCAGCCATGTCTTATTACCCTTTTACTTTCATTTTAGCGTTTTCTCTGCGAATTCTTTCATTTTCTTTTTCTACATGATCCTTTAACAGACCAATGTATATTTCCCTTTCAAATGGTATCATTTCTTCTATTTCCGCGAGACTGTAATTATGGTGTTGAATCATGGAGAAATTGGTGACGTACATATTATAAAGATTGTCATGACTCAACGCTATCCGAAAAAATTTTGGAGGCCCTCCAATGTCATAGTATCATCATAATCACAACTACTACAAGAGTATTGTATGTCATGTGATAGCTTTGGCATCGTTTCAAAAAAGCTTTGTATTTCTGCAAATTGAGATTGGGTTAGGTTATCAAAAAATTCCTGTCTTTCATCTTTGGTATAGTCGCTCATGTCATATGTTGCATCACCTTCCCATAATGTTTCAACGCACGATTCTACCATTAGCATAGTATTTTCGACATCGACAGTTTCTTCTGAAATATTTACACCTTTTAAGACATCCACTGTCGGGTATTTCATTATTAGTCCAACGGAATCTGTCAAGTGAATTTCTTTGGTATGTTCTTCTGTTTTTGAAATTTCTATTTCATCGAGATTAATCTCGAATTGATTTGTTGTATTACAGTTTGGACATGATATTCCTACTGTACTTTCGGCCCCGACTGATTTGGATCTTAGGTTTAGGAAAATAAATTCTAGGTCAAACAGCGGTAGTATATCTACATTAATTTCTTCTACGATACAATTACCTATTATCTGTTTCATTGCATTGACCATTTCATTTTGTTCTTCACCTTCCATCGCCATCAGTAGAATCTTTTCCTCTTTTACTAAAAATGGTCTGAATGTTATTTGTCTATTTGATGAAGGTAATGTCAAGTCATACGTTGGTACATCTAGCTTTGGTAAAGGCATATTATAATACTCCTATTCTGGTACGTCATTATAAATCCATCTGCTATAATTAAAAGTGATGGATAATTTTAATGCATCATTTGCTTGTGGTATATAACTCAATTCTTGATCAGACATTGTTATAGGATATGCGTCTATTAATTTCAAACCATATGCTCGTTCATCTTTACGATTTAGTTTGTCTATTGTGATTGAAGTTACATAATCATCTCTGAAAGAGAATTTTGGAAAGTTGGTTTCTGTTATTAGAGAAATACTTTCAAACCATGCATCGAAAAATATTCGTTCTTGCATACTCTCGCTACAAAAGAATGATAGTTCTAAGTCTTCAAATGATGTTGTATATGGATAAACATATTCAGGCCCGATGTCTTGTATGGCACTTGTTTGATAAGATATGCCTGGTATTGATGCACTGTCGCAAACTATACTAAGACCACCTTTCGATTCATCATTCCACTTAGCTATATTTCGCTTTTTTAATAGTTCTAATCCAGCTGGTTTACTATTCATGCCTGGGTCATAATATTGTTTTGGTCTGTTTCCACTATCTTCTAGTAACAATGGTGGCGTGGCGATCATAACTTGGTATCTATCACTACCAGCTATCCCACCATGTTCATTCATATATTGACGAATGTTTTCTATCTTACTTCTACCGATGGCCATTTATTGTTCTCCGTGATTCTTTCCAAACATCTTTTTTGTTACTTTTTATAAATCTTTCAGTTGGTAGCATCAATGTAGTTTCCCAATCTTCACTGTCTATTTTTAAAAAGAGTGACTTGCAATTGTTATAGAGATAATTTTTAACACATGGTTTATAATATTTATATCGACTACTTCTCTGTAATATGCTATAAGACATTTTTAAGCGTTGAAGTTCAGAGACATTTTTATTTAATATCATTGGTCTGAGATTTTCCATTAGGATTAATCTGTATTTTGGTTCTATGTAGTGTAGGTTTAAACCATTAAATCCATTGCGTTCGAGGCGCATGGGGATTACAAGAGGATATTTGTCAAAGTATTCTAATCTGTTTCTGGTCTTTGGTTCATAAAAGAACATATAAAGAAAACCTATTTTAACTCTGTTTGTTAGATTCTCTTTTTCTCCTGACATTATAGTTCTGGGTCTAATGTTCAATCTCTGTGCTTGTTCGGTGTACCATTTTCTTGCAGTTTGATCGGACATAGAGCCAGGACTTTGCAAATTAGTCAATAGTGATTTATATTCTGCTAGTCTCATAGGATGTGATCTTCTGTTAGTATGTTGAAAGTCCAGTTACGTTTTTTGCAATATATATTTGCAGCTTTCCATTTTGCTTCGTTAACGCTATATGTTCTTACTTCCGTAAGGAATCTTTTTCCACCTTTATTTATTGGACGTTTGGTTTGTTTCTTGGGTTTTATTTCAACTAGGTGTTCTGTTATATTGTTTTCTTTGTTTTTTATCTTTATGTAAAAGTCTGGATAGTATCGGTGCCATCTACGGTCAACAGGTGAAATATAAGGGATGGTTAATTCTTCACTGCTCCATTTTAATACGGAGGCTTCATCATCGCACCACTTCATGAATCTTCTTTCCCACAGCGAACGATAAATAATGTTGTTAACAGTACCTCTATATTTATTTATGTTTTTGGGAATGAATTTTCCTTTATATGCCATAGAATTATTTATAAATATAAATAGATAGATAGGAGAGTTATATGGCACAGATGAATAGAGAAGGAACTAATTTTAAGTCAGGTAGTCTTTTTTTTCCGAATGCATTGGATAATGTTGGTCACTGCATAAAGTATACTGCATTTAAACATAATGGTCTAAAACTAGATGAAGGTAATGTTGATACTTTTTTACAAATGCCGATGGAATTCCCAGCTGATGGTCTTACATTGAATTGGAATACAGAAACCGATGTTTTGGTTCAAGCTGGTCTTGGTAATACTTCAATTAGTGATTTGAAATCAGCAGGTGTTGCAATTGGAAAAGTTACCGAGGCTATGGGAAAGCGTGGACTTAGGGGGGTTGCAACTAAGGCTGTCGGTGCCGTTACAGGTACAGATGGGGAAGATGTAAAAAAATCTTTTGAAAGAAGAATGGGTCAGACAGCAAATACTTTCCAAGAACAATTTTTTGAGGGCCCAAGTTTTAGATCGTTTGAGTTTAGTCATGAATTGATTGCACATAATCAGAGTGAGACAGAAACTATCAGGGAGATAGTGAAACGATTTCGGTATTATGCTTCGCCGGGCATGGGTAGTAGTGCTGTGACTCATATGCATTGGACTTATCCATCGTATTGGCAAATTTGGTTTTTAACTCATCCTGATGCACCTGGCGCCGCACTGAAAGAAAACGATTTCCTGCCGAAGTTAGGTATGTGTGTTCTGAAAGAAGTTACAGCAGATTATAGTGGCGAGACATATGGTACTTTTTCCAATAACGCACCACTTAATGTTAAGTTATCTCTTTCTTTTGAAGAAACTACTCTGGTCGATAAAAAAACTATCGAGACTCGCGAGGGGGTTAGATAATGGCTATTTCTAAATATTTTGATGAATTTCCATTAAGACATGCTACAACTGATGGTATTACAACAAAGGTCGTTACTGATATTTTTCGTAGGGTTAGAATCAGGGAAGATTATAAGGAACTAGTACATTCATATTATACAGAAGATTTAAATGATGCGGAACGTCCTGATCAACTAGCGGCAAGAGAGTACAACCAACCAACATTACATTGGATGACTATGCTCGTGAATGATGTAGTCAATCCTTATCATGATTGGGTAATGACAGATAAAACTTTAGAGAATTTTGTCGCGATAAAATATCCGAATAGGTATTTGCAATTGGCTAGTTCACATTTTGATAGTACTGATAAGTTGTTTTTACCAAATGAAACAATAACATCTGGTTCTTCTGTTGGTACGGTAGTTAATTTCGATACAACTAACTTGCAAGTGATTTATACATTAACATCATCTGGCAATTTTGCAAATACTAATACTATTACAGGTGGTACTTCTGGTGTTACTGGTACAGTAAATGGAACTCCAGGCCTTGAAGTTGATGCTACAAGTCATTATGAAATACAAAGAGATTTGAATGATGGTACAACCGAAAGGATTGTAGTGGATAAGGGAATCACTAGAGACTTGCCAAATCCTATTAATAATAATGTTATAGAGACATATGTTGCAACACCTGTGAGTTACTATCAAAATGAATCTAATAAAAATGATGATAATAGAACTGTGAAGTTATTAGATCCTGATAGAATAGTAGAATTTACAAAAGATTTCAAGAAGAAAATTAGGATATGAATTTAGAAAGAACGCCAGGCTATTATAAATTAGACAGTGTTGAGTTGTATTCTTATGTTACCAAAGAAAATATGGAAATAATGGATTTGGTAGCTGAATTAAATATTCATGAGGATATGTTTAACAATACTTTGTCTGCTAATATTATACTCGAAGATACTTGGAATATCATTGGTAGGTTTCCAGTTGTTGGCCACGAGTTAATTACTATATCATTAGATACTCCAGAAGCTGAAAATGAACTCATTTTGGAATTCAGAGTATATAAGATAGATAATTATGAAAAATCTAGTGATAGAGCCTCAGTATATACTATACAATTAATATCTGCAGAATATTTATTGAATCTTGGCACAACAATTAGTAAATCCTATCCCGATAGCTTAACTTCAGAAGTAGTCCGAAATATATTTGATGAGATGTATCTTATGGAATTTGATATGTCTGGTAAGGTTGTTGATATAGAACCTACGCAGAATGTTCATGATATTTGGATACCCAATTGGAAACCCTTTGATGCAATTAATTGGCTAGCATCTAAAAGTGTACCAGAATCTAAAATGGGTTCTAATTATGTGTTTTATGAGAATCGCGATGGATTTAATTTTAAATCAATTGAAACTCTTGCGGACGTTGACGAACCAATCGCAACTTACTATCATGGTAGTAAAAATACTACGCAGGAAAGGAACTCTGCAGTAAATGTTAAAGACCAACATTTACTTCTTAATAGTTATAGTGTAGAGCATACTTTTGATATTATTTCTAATATTTCAATGGGGATGTATGCAAGTAGGGTAATTTATCATGATATGTTAAAGAGAAGTTATAAAGTAAATGATTATAATTATGTGAATAACTGGCCGGAGCACAAGCACATTGGTGAGAGTATGTTAGTTAGTGGTACAGAAAATCATGATGTGTTTCAGAATAATAGTCTAAGTTTCCAAAAAGTAATACCTATTTCAACCGACGCAAGTTCTCTTGATGATGAAGCACAAGCGAGACTTTCACAACTACAGCAATTAAATTCGTTTAAATTGAATGTTACTTTGCAAGGTGATGTCAATAGGAAAATAGGAGATATTATAGCTGTGGAAATACCGTCTGCAGAGCAAGTGGATACTGAATTAGTTTTAGATCCGTTTTACTCTGGTAGATATTTAGTTACTGCTTTAAGACATATAATCAATTCTACTGGTCATAATACCAGTATGGAATTAGTAAAGGATTCTTTTTTCAGTAAGGAAATATTAGAGGGGTAGTAGTGAATAACATAGAACAAAAATTTGTATGGTGGATGGGCGTGGTTGAGGATAGGCAAGATCCTTTGAAGATCGGTCGTTGTCGCGTTCGGGTACTTGGATACCATACCGAAGACAAAAATGAAATACCAACCGATGAATTGCCATGGGCATATCCTGCAATGCCTATCAATACTAAACCAAGAGGAACTCCAGTAGGCCCAGTGGAAGGTACATGGGTAATGGGTTTTTTTCGAGATGGTGAAAACGCACAACAGCCCGTAATGACCCATAATATAGATTATGGTTATGCCACTTCAAACGAAAATGGAAAAGGATTTAATGCACCAAGTACCGCAATCGAAAATAAACCAAATAGACCAGCAGAAGAAAATTGGCCAATGGTAAATGAGATTAATACTCATAGGTTGTCGAGAGGTGAAGTTTCTGATACTTGGGTGGAGAAGCAAAGAAGTGAAAAAGTAGTTGGAGTAGAGAGTGCAAACAAAGGAAGGAATTGGGATGAACCTGATTCTGTATATAATGCAAAATTTCCTTATAATTCTGTAAGTGAAAGTGAGTCTGGTCATGTTTTTGAAGTTGATGACACGCCTGGTGCAGAACGTTTGGTCAAGAGACATCGAGCAGGTACATTTGAAGAAATATATCCAGATGGTAGACGCGTAGTAAAGGTTGCAGGGGATGATTTTGAAATAGTGAATGGGAATAAAAGAATTTATATTAAAGATAATACTATGGATTTGAAGGTAGATGGTGATTTGAATATAAAAGTGAAGGGTAACTTGAGATTTGATATAGGCGGACAGTTTAGAGTGAAGACTACAGGGTCGGCTTCTCTTGGAGCCATTGTATTACAGGCGGGGATTCCTGATGGAGCTCCGCCAGGATTTCTTGGTGGTGCACCAGTTTTGGTTAATGGTACTATGTTGGGTACTAATGCAGGTACTCCTATATTTCATGGGGGTGGTAGTCCGTTTGTAATTCCTGCACCAATGCCTGTTACTATAGCACCAGATCTTGGTATGATGGGAGCTGGTAGTGCACTGGAAAGCACTAATGGTCAAACTGAAGAAGATAATGCTAAGGCTGTTGATATAAAATCTATTCAATTAGATCCAGAGTTAATTATGCAGATGGCACGAGATGGAAAGGTTGAAGATCCACAAGGGTCTGTGAAAGGTACTGATAAAGCTATTGATCCTAATAAACTTGAAGGCAATGCAGTTATTGATATTGAAACTCGAATTGTTTGGGAGGATGTCAGCATTAGAAAAGTTAGATTGGGTAGAAAATATAGAATTAAAAGAAACTCTGGTCTACCTTTTGCGTATTGGGAAAGATTGGGAGCAAGTAGCATTACGGCAGGTACTGAATTTTACTGTAAGGAATTGCCAGATTCTACTTACTTTTTTTATGATGGACAGGCAAGAGATCCAATAGTCAGGCACGAAGTTCTTAGTGTAGCTGATACTGGTAAGGCTACAATTCCAGGCACAAGTATGACGGATAGACTTGAGGAAGTATATGAAGATTTTGGAACTTCAAAAAGGGTAACTTCATATAATCTGAGCGTTCCTAACATGCTAGCAATTACAGATTTGGGTGTATTATTAAGTGTAGTTTTGAAAGTATATCTAGCAAGGACTGTTGTTGGACTTGGTTCGACTGTAAAACTTGCAAGTTATTTAGGGGTTAGAGATTATGAAAAAATATTAGAAAAGATTTCTTTTGGCACAGGGCCCGGCGGTATATCTAGTATAAAACATTTGACATTACATATAGATGATTTAATAATGACTAGGGAAAGGGCAGAGCAGCAAGTTAATATAGTGAGGACTAATGTATGGGCAGATAACCAAGTGGTTGATGTCATTAAGGATGCTAATCCCCCCATTACAATTACAGGTGATCTGTATAAAAAGAAGAATATCTTAGGGGGTTGGAAATTAGAAAGAAAAGATTTTAAATTCGTAATTGAAGATTTAGCTACGATGGATCATAAATTTAGAAAAAACCGTAAAATAGAATTCAGATCTTCTGAAAATGGACTTTTGCAAAAGAGGGTTGGAAAGCTTGGCCAGTGGTTAAGAGTTGATGATTTTCAAAAAGAGTTCAATTGGAGAGAAAAACAAAAAAATACTGAACCTGTAGATTTTAGTAAGTTAGATTTCAGTAATATTGATTGGGGTAATTTTGATCTCGATTTCGGTATAAAAGATCCAGCTGAAAAGCAAAAATTTCTTAATGAACTTAAAAGGTAGATAGGAAGGTATAATTAATGCAAAAATTTGGAAGACTTTTAAATAGATATGGTATGGAGCCTGAGGTTTCGGATGCAATCAATACTCTTTTACAAAAGAAGATAGTGGAGTATGATGAGGATACCAATACTTTGACGGTTAATGTAGATATTAAATTAAAATTCAATGGTCGATTGGATATAGATTGTAAAGAACATATTCTAATGAGTAGCGGACAAGGTTTAGATCCAACGCGGGATGATAATGTTCCTTATTCCATATGGTTCAATTCCGAAGTGGATGATGATGGTAATCCTATTGTGGAGAAGTAATGGCTACGGTAAATTTTTATGATAGAAATGGAACATTGCGCGGTCTACCATTAGATTTAATTATAGATACAACACAATATGCAGATTTTCATAAGAGAAGTGAAACTACATATCCTGATATAACTATTGATGAACTAGATCTTCCATTCGTTACACTCACTAATCGTAATGGGTTAGTAGTAAATTTAACAATTGTTGGGGGTGGGGATTCTGGTAGTGGAATTGTACAAGGATTCAGTAGTTCTGCTACAGTTCTCAATGAAAGTCCAACAAGAGTAAAAGATTTAGGGATAATTACACCAAGAGTAGCATCGGATAGTAAAAAATATGATTTCAGTACTACAATTGATTTTGACAATAATATATCATCGACAACATTTGTAGTATTACATAGTGGTTCAATTCCGCCTGGCTTGACTATTCAAACAGGAACAATATCAAATTCATATGTTAATTTTTATGGGAATATTAGGGATGAATTATTTGGTTTAAATCTTTGTCATGCTATACACGATTATGAAAATTTGAGTGAAATGTTTTTGGAGAGTCAACAGAGTGTAATTTTAGATGTGGAGTATATTGATAATTTAATTGATAGGAATGTATTGAGTAATCCTGTGGAAACATTTGCTCTTAATGATACGATGATAAATATAGGTGATGGCGGTGCACAAGGTAGGACAATTGAGGCTATTACAAGGTATGTGGAAAGTACTGCAGTTGATACAGTATCAGGTAATTTCATAATTGGTACTGAATATTATATTACTAGACGTGGTAATACAAGTTTTCTTGCAATAGGTTCTAGTAGCAATGATGTAGGTACAATATTCACTGCATCTGGTTCGGGAACAGGTAATGGTACAGCAACAAGTGAAATCAAGACAAAGATTTATTTTAAGACATATATTAAGAAGTTTATAAATACTGGTGTAGAAACAGTAGAACCATTTAAATTAAGTCAGAAAAGAAAATTTAATAGTAATAATAGAGAATTACCTCTTGATGATACTTGGAGAGGATATGTAAAAAATACTTCTGGAGTTTATGCCCAGTATGATGATCTTGTATATGAAAATAGTCAAAATGATAGATTTTTAAAAACATATACTTTTACATTGAGGATGTACACCGATTCAAGTTTAACTACACTTTTAGATCATAAAACATTTACAATATCATGTCAGGCTAGTGCAGAAGCTTTACGGGATAATTATATGTTTGGAAAAGGTATAGCTCCTGCAAAGTGGATAGAATATAATAGGATAAACTAATGAATAATGTTCCAATTGCATGTATAGGGGATAGGATTAGTCCTCATGCATCAGGATCTAATCCTGCATATTTTGTAAATGCATCTAAAATTGTTGGTGGTAGAGGAGCTCCTGCAATTTCAGTTGCAGGCCTAGCTTCTGGTAGTACTAATATATTTGCACAAGGTAAATCTGTACATAGGAAAGGTGATGTAACTGGAGATTCTCACTATTCTATGGCTATTAATCCTGCAGATGATCCTGTAGTTGGTTTTGTACCATGTGAAATTTTGAAAACTCTTGGTTATAAAATGATCTATAATATGCACCATCAGCCATATCTTGTTGAAGGTTCACCGTCTGTATTTGCAAATGGCAAATCTGTTGGTTTTCGTGGTGCAACCTATGTGTGTAGTGCTGTTATTGATGGTAGAACTAATGCAACTATTTTTGTACCAAAATCATTATAGGAAATAAAAATGGCAATATATTCACAAGAATCAAAAGACATTACTAAATATCAAGGTAGAACTTGGTCGGATTTAGATTTAAATTTTGGTATAAATCCTACAACGAAAGATATAAGAAAGAAAAATGGTGAGAATGCTATTAAGCAAAGTATTAAAAATTTGTTAATGACTAATAGGGGTGAGCGTCCTTTTCATCCAGAGATATATGGTGGACTATACGAATATCTTTTTGAACCATTACATCCATTCACTGCAACAAGTATGCAGCATAGTATAGAGCATGTTATAAATACATTTGAACCAAGAGTTAGAGTAGAAGAAGTGACCGTGACAGAAAAAAGTACCGATGATGGCTATGATATATTAATAATTTTTACTTTAATAAATACTGAACAACTAATAGAGGTAGAATTCTTCCTAGAACGGTTAAGATAAAATGGCTATAGTAAATACGAATAAGTTAGAAGTTACCAAATTAGATTTTCATGGAATTAGGGATAGTCTAAAAACATTTTTACAGGGTCAAACGGAATTTAATGATTATGATTTTGATGGTTCTGGTTTAGGTACAATCTTAGATTTATTATCATATAATACCCACTACCTTGCATTTTATCTTAATATGGTAGCTAATGAGATGTTTTTGGATACAGCTTCACAAAGAAGTTCTGTTGTTGGTATTGCACGTCAATTAGGTTACACTCCAAAGTCTGCCCGCGGTGCGTTGGCTTCAGTTAATTTTATATTAACTTCTAGTGTTGGTGCATCTACTGTTACAGTACCGCGTTGGACTCCGTTCAGTGTGGTTGTCGATAAAGATAAATTTTTATTCTATACCTTAGATTCTAAAACCGTAGCTACAATTGGAAATAATGCTGCATTTTCTAAAATACTTATTAAAGAAGGAATATATGTAAAAAATTCTTGGACATATAATTCACAAGGTAAAAAGCAGAGATTTATATTGGATAATCAATATATAGATACAACTACGATGATCGTTACTGTCAAGGCGAGTAAATCTACAGCAGGTACAGGTAGTACTTATACATTATATAAGGATTTAGAAGGGTTGGATAGTACGTCTGAAGTATATTTTTTACAGGAAGTTGAGGATGGAAAGTATGAAATATATTTTGGTGATGGAATATATGGTAAAGCTCTGTCTGATGAGAATGTTATAACAATAGAATATTTAACTACAAATGGTTCTGTTGCGAATTCTGCAGGAAATAATAGTAATGAACAGTTTAGTTTATTAACAACAATTAATGATTCTAGTGGTTCAGCAACGACAGCTTCAGCTGTAACGATTATTGGTAATAGTTATGCCGCAGGGGGTACTTTACCAGAATCAGTTTCTACCATTAAGTTTAATGCACCCTTATCATATGCAGCACAGGATAGAACTGTCACAGCAAACGATTATAAAAATATACTATTGAGTAATTATGGTAATATAAGGGGAGTGAAGGTATGGGGTGGTAGACCAAGAATAGATATGAAATTAGGAGGCCTCCAAGAGAGAAGTGGTACTGTTTATATATGTATACTACCTAAACATGGTAATTTTCTTCCAGTTGCAACCAAAGATTATGTTTTACAAAATGTATTAGCACCATATAAAATTTTAGGAATTAGAAACGAAATAGTCGATCCTAATATTATATGGTTATTGATTTCACTGGAAGTTATTTATAATCCTACCTCTACTGAATTGCCCCCTGCACATTTAGAAAAGAAAATACTAAGAAGTGTTAAAAAGTATAATATGACTGATCTTGAAGTTTTTGATGGGAAATATCGTCATTCTGTTTTACAGTCCGTAGTAAATGATGCTGATCCATCGATAGTAGCGGTTAATAGAATGATTGTAAAATTTAGAAATAAATCACGATTTGATTGGTCAAATGTTATGACTCAAGAACCAGCTACGGGTTCCTATGGTGGGTCTGGGAATCAATTTAGTTCATTTAAAAGAGTTGTTTTTAATCCTGTGGAATTTGGTATGTCCATTGAACCATCTACTTTGGGTGGCGGTATAGAAACAAATACTTTTTATGTCTGGGCAGATTCGTTACCTAATTACGTTGTTAAATCAAAACTTGATTTTATCGGAACTACTGAAGTGGTCAATGAGTATTCAAAAGCTGATAGATGGATGAACAATACTCAATTGTTTACTTGGTCTATGAAAAAGGTAGATGCAGGTGGAAATCCGAATTTGACTACCGACATTAAAAATGTAGTGCACACTGGTAAATTCATAGAATGTTATTTTAAGGATGATGGTGAAGGCAGACTTAATTTATATGCGGTCGGTGAAGATGGTGGAACTAGAATACCATACATACATCAACAAAATATATACGAGAATTCAGCTGATTTGTCTTGGATAGAGTCACAGGCAGAAAGTGTGGGTTGGGGTAATATTATAGATGGTTACAACTTAATATCATCAGAGGGCCCTGATGGAACGATGGTTATGTTCCCGAATCCAAAAATGCTTGATTATCAATCATGGGGAGCAGTAAATTATCAAATAGGAAAAATTGGTAAAATGAAACCAATTGCTATATTAGGAATCGCTGGTGATATTGAATTTTTTGCAGATGGTGAAACTCCGTTGTCCATTGCAGAGCAGAGTATGTATTTTGGAAGGGATGCTGTCTCTAAATCAATACGACTTACGCAAAAAATACAATCTCTTAATTTTGAAGGATTTCAGTATCTTGATAAGACCGAGACTAAGTTAGGTGGATATAATGCAGCTGGAAATAATATAATGAAGATTGATATGAATTACCTAACTACAAATATTTCCTTGCGTACAACATCGGATAGACCATCATTGCAGGTTGGTAGTCGTGCAGCTGCAGAAGAAGTACAGAGATCTCTACCTCCTTCTATTAAAGGAAAAGAAACGGAGACTAAAAAAATAAATCATACAGATCCTACTTATGATGCATATGCATCTAGTACTTATGTTGCATCTACATCTAGTGAAATTATAACTGAGGATGATGTAATTGAACTTGAATTGTACGACGAAGAAGACCCAGTATCCGATTCGGAAGATCCAATTGCAATAAGTGTTGCACCGAAGAATTATAATGCAGATGCATTTGACAGATCTGGTGCACTGTGGCATATTACTACACAAGATTCAGTATTAACAAATGATCTTGTGTATTGGGTAGAAATGTCTGGAATAGATGCTGCTTCAGGATATGCATCGGGCGAAGCTGCATTTGGTACTTGGGATATACGTCTGATAAAAGCTGCAGAGAAACCTCCAGAAAAAAAGAGGCCGATAAAGGGAGGTGGTAAACCTAGACGTATTAAAACTCCTGATCTTAAAACAGTAGTTGTAATAACTGAAAGTGAAGGTCAAAATGTTATGGATAATATGGGCGGAACTAGTACTTCAGGCCTAATTGTCGAT
>VTLG01010717.1_pt1 | contig 13743 bp, 21 predicted proteins | sample 4694571 | NCBI WGS metagenome assembly VTLG01 (sample SAMN12604809, study PRJNA352737) | marine metagenome | biome: ENVO:00000447; feature: ENVO:00000209|ENVO:00000569|ENVO:01000036; material: ENVO:00002151; isolation source: viral sequences binned using virsorter ...
ACATTATGTTCTCGGCACTGGCTGTGTTGATCTTACAAGCATCGGACAAGAGGCGCGTCCCATGGCCGACAAAATTATTGAGATTGGTCTTGCGCCAGTGGAAGAGTATTATGGCTCTGAAGTTATGTTACACTACCCGGGTTTATATGCGGGCTCAACAGATTTGGTATGTCTACATAATGATAAGGAAACTATTGTCGACTTCAAACAAAGTAACCGTCCGAAAAAAGAAGAATGGATCGAAGATTATTATTTGCAAATTGCAATGTACGCAATGGCCCATGACTACGTCTACAACAGTAAAATTGAACAAGGAGTTATCATGGTATGCACGCCTGATCTATATTACCAAGAATTCAAAACAGAGGGCGCTGACCTTCGAGCCTGGAAGCACAAGGCATTAAAACGAATTGACATGTATAATGAAATGAGGTTTGATGAGAAAGAACAAGCAAAGGTGGAACTTAGGGCTACAGACTTCACCGGGAATGAATAGAATACTTATGTATCATGCTGAATGGCTAGATTATAACGTTTCTAAAGTAGCTGGAGACAAGTGCAGGAAATCTGCATTAAGGTATAAAAGGAGGAAAGATGAACAAACATTTGTTTATAACGCTTCTAAAAAGATATGAAGCTGTTATTGAGGATTGTATGTACAAAATACAATCTTTAAGTGAAAACAATATAATAATTCCGGAACATGTGGATATTACTGGAGAAGCAGATAAGCTGCTTCAAACCATGGCTGAAGCTGAGGATAAAGTGGCAGTATTGAGGAAATATTATGTCAAAAATAAGGCAGATGGACAAGTATTGTGATAATTATGCCACAATTGTGATAAATTTATCACACCAATATTCCAGTGTATATGTATGGTAAAAAAAATAAAAAAAAAAATAAAAACTACTATAGAAATAATGTCATTCTGTCACTTTGAGCTATTAGTGTTGATATACAACAATAATGTATGCCAAAATGTTGTAAAAAAAAGTGTCATGTGACAGATTATTTTGTCACCTCACACAATATTACAGTTTGCCTATGCGCGCGCGATACAAAAAACTGGAAAAACTGATTTTTTTTAGATACATATACAGATATGCCAAAGAAGAGAAAAAGAGTAATAGCCGTAGACGGTCCGGACATTCCTTACCCTAGAGTTAGAGTTGAATGGATTGATTGTGTTAGCGACAGCGGCTGGGCTACCGACAAAGAGTTTGATAGAATGAAGTTTGCAAAACCTATTAACGAAGGTTGGTTATATTCTAAAGATAAAAATTCTTTAAAATTATTTGCGTCTTACGATAAAGATGAAGATGGTATTACTTTTGGTGATCGGACGATGATTCCAATTCCTTGGGTGAAGAAGGTGACGAAGGTGTAATATCCTGTGACTCTCCCTCGACAGTCTTCATGTTTAAAAGAGGAGCGTAGTCGTCTAAAATTTGTTTCATTTTTGCTTCTAACTGTTCTTCTGACATCTCCTCTAATTTGCCTGTTTTTATTATTTTTCGGTCTATATATAATCCTGCCGCTTTTCCTCTACTTACTTCCGCATTAACTGCAGAAGAAAATGAGCCCTTCTTTAGAGCTGCCTGTTTAATTCTATCTAATTCTGCTATATGTTTTGAATAACTAACTTCATGTTTTTGTAGTCGTTCGTCTTGTAGTTTACCGATGTATTGTACTACGAGAGGGGATAGTCTTGGGTTTGTTAACTCACTTCCTTCAACACGTGATCGCTTAGGTGAATACCCTGCTAACTCAGCTGCTTCTGATTTAGATACTGGTCCGTCTGGTCCACCGAATATTAAATACTCAGCAAATCTTTTTTGCATTTCTGTTAATCTTTTTGGAACTCCCATGTTGACTTTTTAAGGTAATTATCCTATGAAGTCAAGGTATGAAAGATAAACGTACGTATACAAACCTGAAAGAACATGGAGAAGATATGAGTCATGAAAATGAAGCTAAGATAACTCATGAGGACAGAGGTCCTGGTGATTTAACTTTAATGGCAGAAATACATCAAAAAGAAATATGGGAATGGAAGCAAAAAGAATCTGAATATATTCGAACACAAAATTTATTAGATGGATCTAAACAACTTATAGCTGACTTAAGTGCCGAGCTGGTAAAGCACAATAAAATTATAAAACAATTGGAGCAAGAAATTGAAAGACTTGTTGCAGAAAAGAAAAAATGAGAGTAAGAGATTTACAAGAATTCCTTTCTACTTTTACCGCTAGTAATAAAGCAGGAACAAGACAAGGCAATGCCGTCAGTGATGCTGTACTGTATGTTAAAGTAAATGGAGAACTACATGAAATTAAAAAAATGGAAGTACAAGAAAACAGTCAAACTATATTTGGATTACACAAAAACCATCAATCTCATCGTCTTGTTTTAACAACAGAACCGAGAACTAATATACTTTTACCGGGGAATCTGCGTACGCCGGACGCGTAATGCGTGGCGCAATTACCTCAATAACGACATGGGTCCAGAGGCAAAATTTTACCAACAAATCAAAAGAAATTTTAAAGAGTTTTCGCTTATTCGACTGGAGAATTCCAGCTTACTTGGTACTCCTGATCTATTGGTCTGTAATACTTCTGGGCACTTTTGTACTATAGAACTCAAGGTAACGAAAAGTAAAAAAATTAGATTTTCACCACATCAAATTGCCTTCCATAAACGTCATCCTAAGAATACATTTATCATGGTAAAGGCCCTTGGTCCTTTACCCCCTAAAACTTCTCCAATATCCATGTTCCGTGGATCTAGGATCAGGGAGCTTGCTGCTTGTGGCTTGACGCTTGAGGCTTGTGCCTCCGGGTTTCAAGCTTGTCGCTTGTTGCTTGAGGCTTGAACCTGAACTGGTTCTGGTTTGCTTGAGGCTTGTTGCTTGAGGCCCTGACCAGGTGCACGCTCGCACTCACCGTCGTGAGTTCTTAAGCTAATGACCTGATCAGATTTATTACGCTTGCGTAATTCTTTATAATATTTTGGGTGTTTAAATATATGCATTAATGTTTACCGTATGAAACTACTTTTACAGCAGGATCCCAACATTGTCGACAACTTCCACACTGGCCGCCCTGAGATGGGGCTGGACAACTCGCGTCCTTCTCTACAACCATTGAAGAGTTGGGCCAGGTATCGTTGCGCTGCCCAATCATTGGAGGAGAGAACCGGATAACAAGATTGTCAGGCTTGCTGTCCAGGTGGTCCTTGATCCACGCTTCACGCGTTGGCATCCAGTGCTTAGTGTCAGGCGTCTGCCTGCACACTTCAAAAATTTTGTTCAGGTGCTGTAAGTCCTGGACGTCGCCGGCGTCATGCCATCGAAAGTATTCAGAGCGCTTGACCTGAGCTGTCATTGCTTCGATCCAGCGGCTGTCTTGTAATGATTTCAATCTTACATATTGCGCTGCCTTGATGGCTTTGTAACGTGTGTAATTTCCTTTGAGCGCGTAACAGCTGGCGCAGACTGAGCCCTTAACCTTCCTGAGCTTCGATCCGGTTTTACACTCCCACGCTGGCAGGCTGTAACTTAGCCCGGGCATCTTGCTTGTACGTGTCAGGCTGCCTGTAATTTCTTTTGCTTCTTTTACTTTCATTTTAAACTGATCCTTGTTAATTCCATTTCCGAGTCTTCTGTTAATTTATCTAAATGATTTAACGCTACATCAACTTTATGTCTTAAGTGTGTATCGCTGTGTCCAATTTGATCCAGGTATTGGATAGTGTCCACTAGCGCGTCTTGATAAATTTTTATTAATTCAATTGTTGCTTTCATACTTTCTTCTCCTTTAGTTTATAGGATACAATAACATTGTAATTTAATCTTGTCAAGCTTGCGGCCTGAGCCCTACAGCTTGCGGCTTGCTGCTTGTAGCTTGGGCCCTGATCCAGCAGCCATCGCCAGTGCTGCAGGTAAACGCGGGCCATTGCTGGCCCGGGCCGGCGGCTCACTGAGCCGCCTCCTGATCCCACTTCTCCGTAGTCTCTTCTTTGTAACGCTGCACCTGCTCTTGGTCCTTCTTAATTAAAACCAGGATCTCATGCATATAGTTTGCTATACGTGTAACTCCCTGAGTTAACTGGTATAGCTGCTTATCATTTTCTGTCATAATTTATCCTTTCTAAATCCATCCTACACTATCCCTGAGCCGTTGTCAAGCATTGCTTGCGGCTTGGGGCTTGAAGCTTTTATTAGCAGGACCATCAGGCAGAGGTAATTCCACTGCGGGTTCTTCCATTACATTGTTTAATGGTCCAGCAAATAATGATCAGTCACTATGCTACGTAGGCGAGGATCTTATTAAGTACAATTATACAATCCCAAACGTCTCACGTTTCTCGACCTATGTTATAGTGTTTACTCCCACAGTCATTAATGACTGATCCCAGGTCCTACTCTCTGTCGTACGCTCCGTAGTAGGACCAGGGATCAGTGCAGAGCAAATTAATAACCGGTGTTTCTCTGCATTAACCCCACTTGTTTAGAGTAAATCAAATATAATGCTTGACTATCCTATTGTCAAGTGTTAAAACAAATTATATGCAAATAAATAACAGAAAGGTACAAATGAGTAAAATAAGAATGAACACCGAGTTAAGAAACAAGTTGTTCAATAAAATAAAAAATGTCTTTGAGAATGAGGACACGCAAGAACGTGAGGCATTTCTTTTAGCAAGAGAAGAAGTTGATAGTCAATATGGTATTGCGTCAACACTTGCAAAAGAAGTTGTTGAAAGGTCTTATCCACCAGAAGATGTTGCAGTACTTCGAACTTTTAAAAAGAAGTATGGACAACCTTGTGATGTTGTAGCAAAAGATAAATGTTTTTATTTTTCACACTCGGAAGATGTTGATGAGGATAACGAACAAGTAGAAACAAAATCACACTTTGATTTTGGTTTGTTTGGCAATCTAAATGGTAGCGAGTATTCAAATGAGGAAGGCAAAAAGTTTGCAGTTGCTTATTATCGAGAAGAACTAAAAGCAAAAGATTGCAACCCAGATATTTTTGCACAACAAAATGAAAACCAAGATAATCCACACAAAACAAAGCACGTTGACCAATGTATGAAAGTACTCGGACATAGTGGTAGTGGTTATGGAAGTAGTGATAATAACAATATTGGTATGACAAAAGATTTTGATGAACCATACTATCTTGATGTTATTGGAACTTCTTATTGTCGTTCACGTGCTATTGCTTGTACTAAAAATGAGTACGAACAATTTGAAACTTGGCGAATTGCAAAAGCTAATTTAGTTTCCAAACACCAAACGTGGATTGATACAATTATGAAACAATGCGATCAATTAAAAATTGGATTGAAAGCATACAGGTATTTGAGTGAGGGAATAGAACTTGCAACAGAACTTGGAATACAGGTTGATGAGGCAGAACTAATTAGAACTAACTCAACAGGTTTGACTATCTACAATCCTAGCAATTTGGCTAGTATGATTAAAGGTATGAAAAACAAACATCAATCAAGAGAGGCAAAAATATTGGCTAGAAAACAATATGAAGAAAGTCTAAATTAGACTTGACAGGGGTTATCCTATAATATAGGATAATCCCAATACAAATAGAAAGGTATAAAATGGAAAACAACACACAATTCAAAATAACTTACTACTCAAACAAAGATAAAAAGCACATTACTAGAAATGGTAAATGGGACGAAAAATGTAAATACTGGACTAGCAAAATGGGTGCAAAATTAATTACATACTTTGACATGGATAAGCAAGAATATAGATGTGCCAAAGGCAGTTGGAAAGTGAGGTACTAATGGCTGAAATGAATGAACTACATTTTGAAACAATAGACAGAAACAAAGACATAAACTTACAAAGAAACAAACTTAAATTTCTAGAAGATAGAATTGCAACACTAGAAAAAACTTTAGAAAGTCATGCAAAGATATTAGCTAGATTTCAAATGACCGAGGGGGATAGCAATGACAGATAAAGTTGATAGTGCTATTTATATTTATGATGTTGAGTTTAATAAGATTAAAACAATTAAACTTAAAACATTTTTAAATAGAGTTAATCACACACTAAGAAACGAAAACCAGATTTACTTTGCTCTAAAAAATGACGCAATCAAATCTAGAAAGGAAGATAATGCCTAACAAACATTTTTGCCAAGGACCAACCTGTCATGAACAACAAACACAGGACAGGTTTCTAAAATCTAGAGGTGTAGTACGTGGAAGATATGCATATGCTGAAAGGGACAGACAACCTAATAATTGGGGTTGGACTCCACATGGTTCAGATGTTTATTTTTGTAGTCAACGATGTAAGTTTGATTGGCTATCATTGAACATGGAAAACATTGAACAAGGTCGACCAATAGAGTTTATTAGACACAGGCGAGAGAGTGGTGGTTATGAAAAAAGAACTGAGGTAACTGATTATGGTAGAACATATACTACAATAGAAAGGGTTGACAATAGAACCGAATTAGACTAGGATAATCCTAGAAAGGAAATATATGAAAACAATTACATACAAGAACAAAGAATACAAACTACCTTTTGAGGTTGAGTTACCAGAAGACCCAACAGCAGAAGTAGAAATCGCTAATAGATTTAGCGGAGAGAAGACAACGATGCCAGAGTTTGCGGCCGCTGTCTACGATGCAATCATTGGCAGTGAGATGTTTGGTGACTACGATACAGTTCGTAAAGGATTGGATTGGTTTAAGAAACATTTTGCAGCACAATACATGGTGGTTCTAGACTAACCAACCTTTCTTGCCTAGGCGCTAACGCGCCTAGGCGCACAACACACGGACCATAGAGGTACCACACCCAAACCCAACTAACTTTTGTTTATATAAGTCGATACACCCTTTTATAAAAAGGGGTCCCACTACTCTAGGTTGTATTGCTTGATTTAGACAGTTAATGGTGGTAAAAAACTTATTGAACACCTAAGATGGTGCAAAAAATTTTATAAAAATTTTTATGAATTTAAATAATATAGATATAAGTAAATTACCTGCCGACGTTAGAAAAGAACTTTTACAGTTACAAGTAATGGTAGCTGAAAAAAAAATTAAAAATCGTGCAAAAGATGATTTTATGTCCTTTGTCAAAGCTGTGTGGCCCGAGTTTATAGAGGGTGCACACCACAGAGTCATAGCACAAAAGTTCAATGACCTTGCTACAGGAAAAATTACTCGTCTAATTGTAAACATGCCACCAAGACACACGAAGTCAGAGTTTGCATCTTACTTGCTACCAGCATGGATGGTGGGCCGTAATCCAAAATTAAAAATTATTCAAGCAACTCACACAGGTGAACTTGCAGTTAGGTTTGGTCGTAAAGCAAAAACACTAATTGATAGTGAAGATTATAAAAAAATTTTTGATACGACACTTAGAGAAGACAGTCAAGCTGCAGGAAGATGGGAAACTGCTCAAGGTGGAGAGTATTTTGCTGCTGGTGTTGGTGGAGCAATCACGGGCCGTGGTGCAGACCTCTTGATTATTGACGATCCGCACAGTGAGCAAGACGCAATGTCAGCAAGTGCGTTTGATAACGCCTACGAATGGTACACATCAGGTCCAAGACAACGTCTTCAACCTGGTGCAAAAATTGTTTTAGTTATGACAAGGTGGAGTAAAAAAGATTTAACAGGAATTTTATTAAATAATCAGAAAGATGTTAAAGGTGACCAGTGGGACATTGTAGAATTTCCGGCAATCATGGACCACGGAGAAAATAAAAAACCGGTTTGGCCACAATATTGGAAATTAGACGAGCTTGAAAAGGTAAGAGCAACCCTTCCAGTTGGAAAATGGAACGCGCAGTGGATGCAAAAGCCAACTTCTGAAGAAGGAGCGTTAATAAAACGTGAATGGTGGCAAACTTGGGAAAAAGATGACCTTCCAAACTGTTATTATATTATTCAAAGTTATGATACGGCGTTTTTAAAAAAAGAAACAGCCGATTACAGTGCAATTACTACTTGGGGAGTATTTTATCCAAACGAAGACAGTAAACCAAATTTAATTTTGCTAGATGCACTAAAAGATCGTTACGAATTTCCGGAATTACGTCGTGTTGCGTTAGAGCAATACAAATATTGGAATCCTGACATGGTTATCGTTGAGCAAAAAGCATCTGGAACTCCGTTGACTCATGAATTGCGCCAAATGGACATTCCAGTGATGACATTTACTCCAAGTCGTGGTAATGATAAGCACGTACGTGTAAATTCTTGTGCACCGCTGTTTGAAGCTGGCGTAATTTGGGCTCCTGACATGAAATTTGCAGAAGAAGTTATTGAGGAATGCGCGTCATTTCCATACGGCGATCATGATGACTTAGTTGACAGTATGACTATGGCTGTTATGCGATTCAGGCAGGGAGGTTTCCTACCCCATCCAGAAGATTACGAGGACGAAAAGTCAGAACCTAGGAAGATGGAGTATTATTAATGGCAGCAAACGCAATAATAAAATTTTTAAATGCAGCAAGATCTCTTGTTAATCAAGGCATGAGTAAAGAAGCTGTTATGAATTTTGCTAAAAATGAATTTGGTGAGATTAATGAATTATTTCAAAAACAAATAGATAATCTTTTTAAACCAGGACAAGGAATTAAAAGTATTAAAATGAAAGATCCTGATTTTGACGACACTGTCATTAAAATGCAATTTGATGAACAAAATATACCTTATAATCCAAACAACCCATTAAAATATTATGGTAAACCAAAACAACCCACAAAAGAAATTACAGAAGACACGGGTGAAGGTTTTATAGATTTTGTAAGACGAACAGATCCAGAGGGTGCAGATAAATTACAAAAAGTAGAAGATGAAATTAAAGCTGCAATAGAGGCAGCTGATAAAAGAGTTGCAGAAAAATTAAAAAAGAAAAATAAAAAGATAAAAGAAGACGATCCAGAATTTTACACAGGTGGTATGGTTGAAGTTGAACCAAGTCTATCAGATATAGGCCATGGTGCAGATGCCTTGATGGCTAGAACAAGATTAGTATCTCCTGGTAATCAAGCAACAACATCAACAGGATTAAATTATTTACTTGCAGAAGACAATGACAACTTAAGAGTTCCGTTTTCTAAAGGTAAAATTGCAAAAGAAGTTTTAGACAAAGGTCGTAGAGGATTTATGAAAGCTGCAGGTGCAGCTGGTGCAGGCATTGCTGCACTTAAAACAGGATTATTAGGATTTGGAGAAAAAGCTGCTCCGGTTGTTGAAACAGCGGTAGAGACTGTAAAACAAACTGCAAAAGGTGTGCCACCATATTTTTTTAGACTTGTAGAAAAAATTAGAGAGATGGGTGATGATACTCTTGCTACACAAGATAAAACTATTGCTAAAAAATATAAAGATTATGTTATGGAAGAAGACTTTGCAGGCAACATAACAATTGTTAAAAGTGGTGAAGATCTTCAAGGAAATAAACTTGAAGATGTTTACATGAGTTACAAGGTAGATGATGTAGCGCTTAAAGATAAGGACGGATTTGCTAAAGCAGAAGAGTATGAAGAGTTTACTGCAAGACCAGACATGGAAGGTAAAATGAAAGATGTTGAACCAGGAGTGCCAGATGAAGTTATTGAAGAAGCTGGTGATATTGATGCTATGACACTTAAAAAAGCAGACGGTGGTCGTATTGGTTTTAATAAAGGTAAACTTGCAGTAGAGGGAGGACGTAGATTAGTAGAGGAAGGACGTAGATTTTTAGAAAAAGTTTTTGGTAAAGAAAAATTTCAAACTATGATTGACAACGACCCTGAACTAGAACAAGGAATGTTAGAAGTTGTAGACATGTTTAGAAAAAAAGACAAAGAAGGTTTAAAAATGTATTTACAAAAATTCTTGCCTAAAATGGGCGATTCAGAAATAGAAGAATTTATAATTGGTAGTGATGGTACAGAAGGTATTCAAGGACAACTAATTAGACTTGGTAGTGGTCGAGATTACAAAGGTAAAATAGAAATGATTGAAGAAGCTGACAGAGTAAGAAAATTAGAAGACTTTGATATTGAAGGTGTAAGTAAAAATGCTGAAGGCGGCCGTATTCCATATTTTAAAGGAGGTATTGCAGCTTTAAAAACAATTTTAAATTATTTTGCTGAACAAGCAGGAAAAAAAGGTTCGGATCAATTAAAAGACATAAATCCTAAAGTTCTTCCAAGTGGTATTGAAAATATTATGGGCCCTGAACATATGAAAATGCTCAAAGAAAATCAAACAGGTTATTTAGAGTCATTATTAACAATAATGAAATCTGACAAACAATTTGTAGATAATGTTAACAAACGAGTGCAAGACATGAAAAAAAATGCACCAGAAGGTTTTGAAGATGTTTCAGAAAACATAGGTAAACAAATGGTTAGATCTTTTATGAAAGATAATCCTAAATTTAATAGATTAAAAGTTTACGATAAAATTAATATTGACGATGCAATTGTTGATGTAGAACAAATGATTAAAAATAGACGTGTAAAAGAATCTGACGGAAGAGCACTAAACGCATCAGGCGGTTTGCAAGCAATGCTAGGGGAATAATGGATATCAAAGATTACGCACAAATGATGGCATATCTTACGCGTCCAAGAGACGTGGTCCCTGAACCAAGGCCCATGGCTCAAGGTGGAGTAATAGGTAAACCTGGTGGAGTAGTTGAACCAGGGGTTATGTATTATGGTAAAACTGTAGATAGAAAAGCAAAATGGAAAACAACTGCTAATGTAGCTCCTGAAAAACAAAAATTTATGGATGAAATTCTTAAAACGTTTGTAGATTCAGGCAAAACTTCTTTTGAACAATTTTCAGAAATAACAGATTTAGTAAAAGATGACATGAGTAGAACCACCGCTATGTCAGCTATTGAACAATCACCGTATGCTTCAAAAATTTCTTTTACAGGACCTGGATCGGGTTTAGATACTGAAATATTAGAATCAGATTGGTTTAAAAAAAATTACCCCGATGCTAAAACAATTAAAGAAGCATCTGGTGATCAACCATTAGCAAAAGTTAGAAACCAATATAAATTAGCAAAAGGAAGAGGCTTTCCAATTAGTCAAAAACAATTAGCAGATGAAATAGGTATCCCTAAAGGTACTTTTAGCGATTACATAAGTTATGCTCGAACTTCTAAAAAACCTACAGGTACAAAAAACATCAGTAGAGTTAAAAGAGCAAAAGAATTTGTTAATCTTCTTAAAGATGCTGGGATTACTTTTACTGGAGGCGGACAAAGATATGGAGCAGGCGATATCAGATTTACAGCTAATCCAGAGCAAATAGAAAATTTTAAAAAAACTTATCAAGAAAATTTTATGACAAAGTTTACAAAAGAACAAAAACAATTATTAAATGACACGGTAAGATCGACATACGATGATATGATCAAAAGTGGAAACGTAATGAATAAAGTTAATTTTGCAAAATTACTTAACACTAAAGTAGATTTTGGTTCTTATAACGCTATGATAAGAGCCATAGATAGAGTTCTTTCAAAAAAAGAAATAAATGCGTTTCCAAAACCAGAATTTGTAAGTGGAGGCCAGAGAGAAATAACGAAAAGAAAATCAATACAAATGGCTGGAGAAGATGCTAATAAAATTAGAAAATCTCAAGATAAATTTTTAAACGTGATGAGAAGTGAGTTTAAAAACTTATCTGATAAAGATTTATTAAAACTTATTAAAAATAATCCAAAATTAGAAAATCAAGTAACTTTAAGATTTGACAAAAAAACAGGTGAATTTTCTAATGATAATATAGATGACTTAGATATGGATACTATAAGAATGAGATCTCAACCTAATGTTGAACATATTAGAAAAATAGCAAAAGCAGGTCAGCAAGCTGAATGGCCCTATAATCGTCAAGTGGCTGTGCGTAACATAAACGGTCATATTAAAGAATCAGTAGAAGGATTTATAAATGACAAAGAGCCTTTGTTAAAAAGAAAAGATATTCCATTAGAAACAAAAGAAAAAATTAAAAATCAAATTTTAAATATTGAAAAGAAAATGAATGACATGAGTTTAAGAATGTATGCTGGTGGAAAATATAGAGGAATAGGAGATCCTCTTAAAGCTATAGATAGAGAAACAGGTCAGCTAACAAGTTATTTTGAAAATGTAAAAAGTATGGGTTTAGATCCTAAAACATTTTCAGCTAAAATACCGAATAAATTTAAACCGTTTGCTGTAGCTGCTGGACTTACTGGCGGTATGATTACTGCGGCAGCAGCAGGAACTGAAAGTCCAGACCAAGCATCTAATTTATTAGACAAAGCAAAATTATTTGGCGCTGGAACAGCAGCAGCAGGAACTCTTGGAACTAAAACGGGAAGAAAACTTTTAGGTAAAGTATTTAATGTAGCTACAGGACCAACTGGTATGGGTCTTTTAACTTACGCATTTAGACCCGAAGGCGGATATGATTTAAGTAGAACTTCAGATAGATTAGGTTTTGAAGCAGAGGCTGCATTAGCACCAACTTTAGTAAAAGGTGTAACAGATGTATCTAGTAAAATTAAAAACCCATTTCTTAGAAAAGGACTTGAAACATTAGCAGGAGTTAGAATACCTAAAACATTTATAAACCCTGCAAATGTGTTAAGAGTAGCAAGAATTGCATCACCTATAGGTATTGCATCATTAGCTGGAGAAGGACTTTACCATTTAGCTAAAAAAGGATATGAAGATCAAAAAAGATTTAATGCACTTTCTCCTGAAGAACAAGCTGCAGAAAGAGCAGAACAGGAAGCATTTGCATTTGATATAGAAGGAGCATAATGAGTAAAAATAGAAAACCACAAACTAAAAAACCAAACTTAGCACAGAAGCTTAGAGCTAACCCTGGTTTTAAATGGTGGGCAGTGCCACCTAAAAAAGGACCTCTATCACAGGGGTTGAAATTACCGTCGAAACAAGTTAAGAAAGTCTAGGAGAAAATATATGGCAGATATAGATAAGTCTCTCCCAAACGTTAAACGACCGGAAGAAGTTGCAGAGGAAATTAACGTTGAGGAAATTCAAGAGACACCAAAAGGACCAGTAGAAGTTATTGAAGACGAAGAAGGGGCAACAATTGATTTTGACCCTAGTGCAATGCAAATGCCAGATGGCGGAGATCCTTTTGCAAACTTAAACGAATTACTTCCAGAAGAAGACACAGATTTAATTGGTAATCAATTACAAAACGATTACATGGAATATAAGATGTCTCGTAAAGAATGGGAACGAGCATATATTACTGGACTAGATTTATTAGGATTTAAATACACAAACAGAACTGAACCGTTTCAAGGAGCCAGTGGTGCAACTCACCCTGTTCTTGCAGAAGCAGTTACACAGTTTCAAGCTTTAGCTTACAAAGAATTATTACCTGCTGACGGACCCGTTAGAACAATGGTTATGGGTAAAACAGATCCACAAAAAGAAATGCAAGCACAAAGAGTTAAAAATTTTATGAACTATCAAATTATGGATCAGATGAAAGAATATGAATCTGACTTTGATCAAATGTTATTTTATTTACCACTTGCAGGTTCTACATTTAAAAAAGTTTATTATGACGATTTATTGGGACGAGCTGTTTCTAAGTTTGTTCCAGCAGATGACCTTGTTGTTCCGTATACGGCTACCTCATTAGACGATGCAGAATCAGTCATCCACGTTGTCAAGATGTCAGAAAATGAATTAC
>VTLG01013559.1_pt1 | contig 13743 bp, 20 predicted proteins | sample 4694571 | NCBI WGS metagenome assembly VTLG01 (sample SAMN12604809, study PRJNA352737) | marine metagenome | biome: ENVO:00000447; feature: ENVO:00000209|ENVO:00000569|ENVO:01000036; material: ENVO:00002151; isolation source: viral sequences binned using virsorter ...
CTCCTGCGATAACAACAGCTGTTGCATCATTAGTTATTACTGAAGGTGTTAAAGAAGAAATAGTTGGTTTAGTATCAGCCACATCAATTGTTCCTGATCCACCTAAGGCAACCGTTTGAGAATTAAACGTTACTGAATCATTGACAAGCTTTGCATTAGCAATACTTCCTGCCAACATATCATTGGATACTTGAACTTCACTAATTTCCCCTGCCGTTGCTCTTCCTAAAACTCTATTGCCTGTGGCAATGTCTTGCATCTTGGCATAAGTAACTGCATCGTCTACAATTGAAGCTGTTGAAACAGTATTATCTCCAGGCGTAGTAATTAAACCTACACCTATTTGATAAATAAAATTCATTGTTGACGTTGCCGCCATCACTGAATCAAAAGTTATAGTTGAACCACTTAATGTAAAAGAAGCTGGACTTTGAACCACACCATCAATTGAAATAACTAAAGCTGACGGGGAGATAGGTGTAAACGCTGTAGCACTTTGCGTAATGTTATAAGGTCCCGCAGAGTCTGTGAATGTTATTGCATCCAAAACTTCTATGTTACTTATTTTATCTGTTCCACGTCCTATATATGCCATATTAATATGCTGTTGCTACAACCCCATTACTCGCCACGATGGACTGTCCTACGGCTAAGTAGACATAAGTATCTCCACTACCATTCCATTCACCATCTGTTGTTTGAGGTTTAAAACCATTAGAATAAATTTCAAAATAAGTACCCACTCCATCTGCGGCACTCGTATCAGCCACTAAATATTTATTATTTGGATTATAGCCCAATCTTTTATTATCAAACATCATCCACCCAGAAGCAGAATTAGTTCTTTTAATTAGAATAAAAGATGGTTTGAATCCTGTATATACAAATGTTCCATCTGTATTTCCATTTCCTTGATACACCCCAGCTTTTTGATAACCCTTTACATCTGCCCAAGCATACATAAGCATGCCGCCTGTTCCATTGGTTTGACTATCACTTCCTAAAGTAACGAGAGTCGTACTAGGGGCCGTATCATTCCATCTGCTTGTAGCGGTTGCTACTGCAGCATTTGAATTTAATTTCATATATTTAGTAGGTCCTACTTCTTTATGGTACACATTCCAATCATCAAAGGAACCAGTTTGTTTACACATAACTACAGAAGGTGCAACGCCCAAGCCATGAGCTATGGTTGATCCTGCAGTCGTGTCTCCCGCATATACATAAACTCCAAAACCATTTGTAGTATTAAAAGAACAAGCGGAAGGGGTTATGCTGCCCCCACTAGGAACTGAAGTCGTTCCACCTTTCCAATTCCAAGACACAAACTCTTCAGTATTAGTATTAAGTGTATTTTGTGTTCCTACTGTAAAACCATCGGCATCAAAACTTTTAACCGATTCTGCATTGGTACTTTGGGAATAAGTCTCAGAGGGAATTACATATTTAGTAGCTCCACTAGCGGCATTAGCAATTTGACCTGCGTCCGTAGCAGTTCTATTTTTAATCCAAACCAGATCAGGTTGGAATCCAACCCCTGTAATCGCATTCGAGGCTCCTGTACCCGTGTAGAGGGTAGCACTCATGTATGAACTTGATTTATCTATCGTGCTATATGCCATATTTTTTATCCATAAGTTTTAATTTGTTTTGTATTTATACATTTATATCCTGTTGGAACTGTGTATTTAAAAATACCTTGTCCATCACTATCAGAATAAGTAGTTCCACTTAAAGCTGTGGTTCCAAAAACTCCATTCCCCATATTAATATTATAAACTCCGCCAGCGGTTGAAGAATAATCTCCTACTGCTGCAAAATAAAATCCTGTTCTATTAGCAAAAGTTTGTGCATCTGGAGCAGTTATAGTTTGACCTCCCGTTCCTGCTGAAGGGTCTCCTGAATTAATATAAGTTCCATTTTTATGCCAATAAATTTTGTTGTTATCTAAATCAAATGCACATCCAATATAATCTCCTGCTGTATAAGTAGGCATAGCACTTACCGCAGCAGAACCATCTGCCCAAATTTGTCCACCACCATAATAAGAATAAGTATCTGGTTCTCCCCCTAATTGTTCAGCATTATTAATACTAGGCCCAGCAGCAATTCCAGTCATATTTTCTGTACTAGATGCTCCTGTGCTAACATAGTTTTCAAAATACCATTTTCCTGTACTCACTCCTAAAGTTGTTGTTGCCCAAGTATAAGCTGATGTTGGAGTTGTAATAGTGGTATTTCCATTAGTATAAGTAGAATTGACATAATAATTATCTTTATTATTTAAAACTGGAAACATATTGGATGGATTTTCTAAGGTTTTAAAACCACTTCCAGTTACTGTAAAATCATTAGTCGTACTTCTTCCTGCAGTTTGATAGTCATAACCTAAATTACTTGCATCAGAAAAAGGAAGTAATGAACCTTGGTCTCCAAAAGTTACAGCTGCACGAATTTCTCCGTCTGATTTTGGTTTCCACTCACCTGTCGTCGCATCCGTAGAACCAAACGTTGAAGCTTGATAGGCTTCTCCATCTACAAAAATACATTGAGCCATATAACCATCCCAAATATATGTGCTGGTGTCAGCATAACGACCCCATTTTTGTGTATAGGATGAACTAGCCGCTAGGGCTGTGCTAGCTGTGTCTTGAGCTACGTAAGTTTCAGTTGAATATCCCCCATAATCTGTTCTGACATCTTTACCATTAATATATATTTTCATTCTATCATAGTCATTGGCTTGAGCTGAATCATATACACCAACAATATGATTCCACGCATTAAAGTTATAAGGTCTCCAATTAGGAATTAAACTTCCAATCCAACTTCCTTGTAATACTCCATACCAAATCTGTCCATTATCAATAGCAATATCAAAACTAGCCGTAATACTCGGGTCTCTGATTTCCCATAAACCAAATGTACCTGAGCCAATAGTCATATATGAAGGATTCATCCAAAACGAGAAAGTTGCTTTTTTACCATCACCTGTTGGTGTTCCTTGAGTCCGAGTTAAATATGTAGCTGCCATAATAAATTCCTATACGAATGCCATTCCTTGTTCTAGACCATGTGTAATTGTAATGCTGAACTCACGGTCTGATGTTTGAGCCTCAGCATCGGTTGCACGGATTGTGAACGTATACGTTGTTGTAGACGTTGATCCTGTTTCTGTACCAGAAATCAGTCCCGTACTTGAATTAATTGTTACGCCTCCTGGAAAAGTTCCAGTTTGCTTAGCATAACTTGTAGCATCCGTTGCATCGACAGTAAAGCTGACACTTCCACCACCAGCCACGGATCCTAAAGATCCAGCTGCGGTCACCCATGCAGGGGCCGCGCTAATAGTTAAAATAGCTGACGAAGTGGTTACCGTTCCACCATCTGGATTCATAACTCTTATATAATAAGTCCCAGCGGTTAAAGTAGTTCCTGTTGTTATAGTTAATTGAGTTGACGAATCAAAAGTTACTGTAGGAGCAACCGTAATGGCTCCTGTTGTTTTAACAAATTCTACTTTTGGAATGGATACATAGTTCGTTCCATTAATAGTTAAAGTTGTATTAGTTTCAGGTTCTGCAATTAAAGAGGATGTACTAATAGTAGGAATTGCCCCTTCCCCAGTATCAACTTCTACGAAACTTAAATTTCCTGATCCATCAGTTTGTAAATAATATCCATTAGTAATGCTTTGAGGTAAAGTTAAAGTATAACTTTGAGCTGCACTATGCGGAGGAGATTGAATAGACACCCCATGAGAGTTCTGACTACAGTTTAAAGTTAATTTACCATCTGCAGAAGCTCCGTCACCTTTGACCGTTAAGCCAGGTGTAAATTCTGTTTTAGCATTTGTAACTGCATCAGCCGCAAGTTTCCCTGTGGAAATATTTAAATCTTTAACCTTTGCTGTTTCAACAGCATCAGCAGCGATTTTAGCAGCGGTAATAATTCCATCTTCTATATCTGCGGAAGTTAACGCTGCACTTGCAGGTGGTGTTCCAATGTATCCCATATTTTAATATCCTTATGTGCTGATTGCATCAACTGCACTTATCCAAACATCACATGAAGCTGCATCCGAACTGACAACTGATAATACATCTGAATTTTGAACAACATATTTTGCTCCGCCGTCCAAAACTTGTAAAGCGCCACCTGTTGGTATAGGGGCATCTTTTACAAGATAGATATTATTAGCTCCATCGTTGATATAACAACTTACAGTGATGGCCGTGGAAAGTATATTCGATAAAGAAATACCAACAATAGCATCATAGGAATCAGGGCTGAAAACAGCCACTGGCGTTGCTCCTACTGCATTAGAGGTATATCTTCGAAAATTTTGTGCCATATGTTTCTCCTTATAGTGCTATGGCAACTGCCAAAGCAAATCCTTTTCCTGCTGCATTAATAGTTTGATCGGTATCATCGATGTATGCAACTTTACTAGCAGGCATTGTGCAAAACACATCTTTTGTTGTCGCTGCAGAAAAATCTACAGCAGCATCACCATTTGAACTTGATATAACTGTATCTCTAGCTAATGTTCCAGCGCCTACAGTTCCAATCCCAACTTCAAATTCTGCGGCATTCTGTGTATGAATGGTATAGTAAGTAGTATTCGCATTTCCGATAGCGGAAGAGAAGGTTTCAAAACCAGTCGTTGCACCATCTAACGTGAACGTACCTGTTCCTGATGTAGTGCTAGTTTCTTTTACTCTATCATTTATAACAAATGCCATTTTTAATCCTGTGTTGGTGGTGGTGATTTAAGAGGCGTTCGAATAACTCCATCTTGATATTCGTCCCTGCGTCTACGACCTTGTTGCTCTATCGCATACGATTGTAAGGCCTGTTGATACGATTGCTGGTAGTACTGTATCAGATTCTGTGGACCTTTCAAGTATCCATAAGCTTCTAACAGAACAGCATATAAAAGTAAATCCTGATATTTATTGCTTAAATAAGTTGATGTTGAATCGGATGCTGTAATAGTCCCTGGTTGTTTAATATAAGCTAAAGTAATTTCATAAGCTTTATCAGGAGTAGGAGCCACTAACCAGTAAGAAGCATCCCAGTTAGCATAATAAACAGGTAATCCAGAAGCTGTAGAAGGGGTATCATAATATTCTGTCATAAAAGAAGTATCTTTTCTCTCTAGATAGACATGAACATTAGGGGTTACATTACTATTAGTAAGCTGAGCATATCTTATAATTCTTAAATCTGTTGGAATGGTTACATATCGACTACCAATCGTTAAGTTAGAAGTAGCATAGAAGCGATTATCGTCATTATCTGCTTCTCTATAAATTTTGTTTTCTGCATTCTTAGTAATCGTATTACAGATAGCATCCGTTAATACGGTACTGTCTACTTCCGTATAGCTTCTTAAATCAGTTTTTAAATTCGCGTATGTATATGCCATTATGGTCTATCTCCTACGGGCCCTGCAAAAGAAGGGAACCCTCCTCCACTTGTAGCACTAGTTGCGGCATTTACCAACGAAAAAGTATATTGATTACTGAGAATAGTATTAGGAATTCCAGGAGGATTTTTACGAGTCGTTGTAACTCTAGTAATACTATAAGACCCAAACACTTTATCTCCATTATTATGAGAGTTAGCTGTGCTAGATTGTGGAGTCAATCCATAAAGAGGGGCGGATGACCCTCTTGTTAATCCTGATAAAACCCCTGTTCCTACATCGTTGGCTGTGTATTTAATAACTTCACTTCTTGAAAAAGTATTTTGTGTGCCTATAGGATATCCTTCAGCATCTTTGTCAGGCTTAGTTTCTATATAGATATAACCTGAAGCAGGAAATTGAGAAGAATCAGTTAAAGTTAAAGTCGTAGCGGTAGAAGTAATAGCTCCATTTAAAGTAGTCTCTAATTCTAAAGTTGAAATAGCTACTCCTCCCACCTCTTGCTGTACATCTCTAAATCTAATAGCATCTCCTGTTGAAAAATTATGGTCAGGTTGAGTCACCGTTACCGTTGTTCCGACCACAGTGTCAAAAGGATTGTTAGGTAAAATAGTTGGTGTAGGAAATGCTGTTCGAGCAGGTCTTACTTTAGAAAGAGATATAGAATCAGCGCTTAAAGTTTTAGGTCTAAGTTGAGGTTGTTTAGGTTCGTATTCAGAGATATGAACAAAAGCTCCTGTCCATTCAGTAACCATTTCCCTCCAGGGAAATTGTAAGCCTGAGCGGTCTGAGATAGCGAGTGCATGTTTTCCTGATGCATATTTTGGCATTAAATATTTGGATAGTAAGCTTTAGGTGTTATATAAGTACTTGCTGCTGATCCGTCCTCCTGTAAAGCTCTTGCCAATTCATCTTCATATAATAGTTTGAAAGCTTGTGTTTTTTCCATTCTATATTTTTGAGAGAGATAATAAGCTAATCCAGAAACCATACATGGAATGAAACGATTGGGTACATCGGTTGCATTCGAATAAGCTCCTGCATCTTGAATTCTTTTAACAAAAAAGATATGTAAATTTTTACCCGCATTACTTGCATCAGGCGTTGGATAAATAGTCATCGTCACTCGATCTATAAATCTTTGAACCCAGTAATTACTTGGAGTGCCTTCGGATTCTTTATTGGCATAACCTGAATAAGTTGAACGATCGACTTTACCTAGAGCTGCATCGGATTGAGTGTTAGCTCCCATGTTCGTTCTTAATGAGCATTGTTCAATATCCGAGAAACCTGGAACATAATTAGTAACCACTGCTCCATCTGAGTGAGTCGCTGCTGTTGTTGAATGAGCTCCTCGTGTAACACCCGTTAATTCTAAACCACTAAATCCTACATAAGTTATATCTTCAGTACCAATTCTCACCGTACCTTGATTATTCATTCCAGTAATAGAATCCAAAGTGATTCCAGTAGTAGCACTGGTACTACTAATAGCTCCGTCTAAAGTAGTATTAAGCCCATTAGATTTTTGTAAAGCTGCGGCCCCAGTTGTAGGATGATCTGAAGGATAACGATAGAAAGTAAATTCTTTCTCACCTTGAGTTAAAGTAAGATTTAAAGTTCCTACTTCCCAATAGTGTAGTCCTCGATTACCCCATTCTTGAAAAAGAATGTTAAGTGATCGTCTTGCTGCTCTTAATTGATAGCCTGAAACATTAGGAAATCCTACACGTTCAAAAGCTTCTTCAACAATATCAGCGATAGTGAATGTTTTACCAAACGTGTAATTGTCTGACGTCGTGTTAGGCATGAATTACCTCCTAACCGTAAAAGAATGTTACGTCTGCTATAGTTCCTAAAGAACAAGTTAAACCTGAACGACAAAGTATCCCTGTGCCTGGGAATATTACGCTATATACAAAAGGATTACTAGATCCATCAGGTGTTCCAAAAACACCTACTGAAGCTCCATCATCCTCTATAGTAATAGTACCCGCACCTGCTGTACAATTTGCAGAGAAGCCTAAACATCTTGCAGCTCCTGCAAAAATAACTTGATTAGCTGCAGTGCTTGTTATTCTTTTTGCTTTTACATCTACTGGATAAGTACTCATTCTTAATCTCCTAGTCTGATAATCGCATCAGTTGCTGTATTAGCAGGCCACTGAATCGTAAAGTCTCCTGACGTTGCTGTTTTATTTCCACCAAAATCTAGAACTAAAATCAACATATTCGCTGGAGTCGTACTTGTATTATAGATTGCTGCTCCAAGAGCCGTCAATGTTACATTTGAAAATGTAGTATTTTGAAAATCTACAATCGCAGTATTACTTCCAATGACTGTTCCACTTGTTGTGTCCAAAGATACAACATTTCCTCCCGTTGAATAATTAGTTCCAGAAGAACTAACTTCATTGGTTGTACTATATTCTGTTGAACTTGTTGTATAAGGGGGTCCTAACGTTGTTACATATAAAGCTACTTTGAAAACTTGCGCACTTACGCCGTATTCAAAATTATGCGATCCGCATAATAGTTCTGCTTTAAAGCTATCTGGTACAATGTTTGCCATATTACTTCCTTTTTAATTTGTATTTAATAAATTGTCAATAAGTAGATGTGAGCTCCCGAAGGAGCTCACAATTAATTTATTAAGCTAAGTTAATGTTTTGTTGATACAACACTGTAACTCTAACTTCACCATTAGATGTAGCACCTGTACTTGTCCAAGTAAGTCTTAGGTCTGCTGATCCTATATCAGCCCACTCCAATGTACCACCAGCTTCTTCTGTTGGATATTTACGTCCAGCGCCAGAAGCAGTTGTGATTTCAAATGCATTAATGAAAGTAGCATTACCGCCAACTGTATCCCCAACACTGAAAACGCAATTTGCACCTGCCATTGCTGTAGGACAGTCAATTACCATATCCACGATTTGTGAATTAGCTGGAATAATGACAGTAGTCTCATTTGCAGCAGAAGCACCACTATCTAAAGTAGCGCCTGTTGAAAACGTCTGTGCCATTAAACATTGTCCAATGTTTTTTACATCCGTTCCTACAGTAGTACCAGTTGTATAAGAAATAGTACCAGCTTTAATAGGACCAGAAAATGTAGTTGTTGCCATGATTAATCCTCCTAGTTTATATAGATCTAGTCTCTAGGCCGTCGACTATACGCGTCTAGATCTAATTAAATAATTGTATAGTAATTAATCTATAGCCCAAATTTGCGTAGAGCGCAAGGTATCCTTAGGAAAAAAATTGATTTTATGACAGCGCTTAAGTGGCTATCGAAACTTCGGCCTTGGCTTCGGCTATTTTAGTTTGAAGCGTTTGTTCTTCAAACTCTTTGGCAATGATTTCTTTAACAATTTCCTGAATTTTTTTGTCGATATGCCCCATATGCAAAGTATATCTACCTTCCTTCAGGTGCTCCTGTTGCCAATCTAACTCCAAGGACCTCTTTTGTGTGTACAGGTCTTGTGTCATCATTAACCTCCTCATAGGTTATCCATTTACCTTTTTTATTGGTAAATCCATCAGCTTCAAATAATACCTCATTTTTTCCTAGTTTGTCAAGGATAGAGTTTTCGATATCTTGAGGGGTATCCTTACACTGAACTTTAAAGTCAGCATAATAACCGTGATATCGTATTTGTATTCTGAAGTTTTTCATAGTCTAATTTCTCACTGTATAAACGAAATGAGGCGATTTTAAGGCCGCCTCATCTCTAATGTTTTTCTTTACGCACCTTGCGACGCGAAAATACCTCTAGGGTCAGAACAGCCGAAGCTGTATCTTTCTCTAGCTTTGTATCTCACATTGCCAGTGTCGAAGTCGCCTTCCATTGCAGTTGTCAATGGTGCACGATTGAACATTTTCATACCGTTAGGTACGTCTGTTATGATGTAAAATGCATCAGTATCAGTTAAAAAGTTATTAACTCTGTAACCGCCTGGGATTGAACCCATAGATTTGATTGCATTGATATCATTATCAGCTGTTCCCACTCTGCCTTGAGATTTAAATAATCTTTCAGCAGTAAATTGTAGCGCCGACGGAATAATCATTTTCGTCGGTCTTGCTGCAACTCTAAGACCACGTTCGTCAGTCATTGCAGCGATGTCTATTACAGACTGCTCCAATGATGTTTCGTTTAGATCTGCCTGAGTAGTTAGGGTATTTTGAAAAGTACCCGCTATTGTAGGGTGAGCTGTGCTAAACAGGGCTTCACCGTCGCCTGTTTTAAAAGTGCCGAATCCATTAACTAGTGGATTAACTCCTTTTACTTCTTTAGCATTACTCATAGATCTAGCTAAAGCTTTTGTATAACGAGAAGCAATTCTATCGTAGAGGTTATCTTCGATAGCTTCTTCTGTTATCGCAAATGCTAGAGCGATAGTCTCATTAGTGTAACGTGCTGTAAAAGTTTCTTGAGCTTCGTCATAAGATATGCCTTGCCCTTCTGCTTTTACATTAGCGTTCGCGAATCCTGATAACATTACTTCCTCTTCGAAAGCTCTGTCAGAAGACTCTTGCGTATAGATTTCAGCATGTTGATTTTCATACCGCTTGTATTCCAGCCCAAATAGTGCATTTAGGCCTGGTTCTAGTTCTTTAACTAGTTGTGCTCGTGATATTGCCATAGTCTATATGCTCCTATTATGCCATTGTAACGCCATTATTATACTGGTTAAGATTCTGAACAACTACTACAGAACAGTTAATTGCTGTAATGTCGTCATTGTCAGGATCTTCGGCTATTCTTACCGTTCTCCAAGTATTATCTGTGGCGTGACCGCCAGCTAGTAACATCATGTTTGAAGATTGACCACTTTGAGTTGAACCCGTAGTAGTCGCCATTCCAAACGTTTTACCCATATTTGTTATAGGTATCGCTGTATCGAAAGACGTAACAAAAAGTTGATACGGATTGTCGATAACAAACGCTGTGATGTTTTCACTGTTAGCTGGAGTAACTTGCGAGTAGTAATTCTGCCAAGTTGGCTTTTCTGTTGTAGCCGCGTTGTAGAATACACCATTCAACACACCGATGACAGTATCAGTTATATTAGCCTGCGCTGTAATTATAAAACCAGCAGACTGCTTAACAGCCGTACCGTTGTATAACGAAGTCGCATGATTGGCTTCTATGTAGTATTTGCCTTGTCCCTGAGTAGCTGGGGTTGAACCCAACGCACCTTGAGAAATAAGACCAAACCCTACTGTATTTCTATTTGCCATAGTTTGTTACTCCTATGTTTACAGTTTTATCTGTAAACGGTTAATTAAAATCGATGATAGGGAATTGGTTGTTATCCCGAGAAAACTAGGTTTTCTTTGTACCACCGAAGGTTACACGAGACTGCCTTTCAATATTGATAGGCATCCTCTTATCCTGCTCCTTCATAAGATCGTTTTCTACTGCTTCGTTTCTAGCTTCATGTTGTCTTTTCATGTAAGCATCACGTTGCTGCGCAATCTCTTCTGGAACCTTTGCAAGCAAAAGGCCACCGACCCCTATTACCCCCTTGTATCGACCTTCGTCGACGATTGGATAATCTGAAGCATTTTCAATTTCTTCGGCACGAACTAATTCATATCCTTCTCTTAAACGTCCAGATATATTTTTCGTATCTTGAAATCCCATTGATTCAGCTCTGATCCATCTGTACCTGAATCCTTCAGGCGCAGGAGGTGCATCTAGAGATGATGGAGGAACCCACACTTTTGGTCTATCAGATTTTGACCGTGTTTGGCTCGCACGAGGTGTCTTTGTATCTTCTTTTTTCATACGCTTATACTACTCCCTTCGTGTTTTTTAATTGTTTTGCGTAGTCTTCGAGTGGCACTCCTAATTTTTTCGCGATAGCGACCTGTGAAGAAGTGAGTCTCACAGTTTTGCGACCAGGCTTAACGCTTCTTCTTGCAGAAGCAACCGTCTGAACGGGCTCAGTCGTATACTTATTATCACTCTTATCAAATTTATGCGGAAAGTCAACACGAATTCTTTTATCAATCTCAGCATAATATTCATCAGACTTAGGATCAAAGCCTTCTTTGTCCACTAAATCCTTATGAATTTCAAACGCAGTAAATGTCATGGCTCGATCTTGACCAAACCATGTGTTTTTTCCAGCCCAAGCTTCAGCCTGTGGATCCGAAGCAGGAACCTGAGAAGTTGGTTGTCGAGGTGTTTGAACATCAGCTGGTTTAGCTGGTGTTTCTTCTCTTATCTCCTTGCTTTGTTCTAATCTAGCATTATCAAATGCTAAAGTAGCAATCCGTTTATTCGCTTCTACTTGTGCTTTAGCGTCTCCCGCTTCAATGGCTCTAGCCAATTCTTTTTGCGCAGAGTCCATTCCTTGTTTGACGCTTGACTCAAACTTTTTCATATAGTCTGCGTCAGTTCTCTCAAAACGTTTTTCTAACGTTTTACGACTTTCATCAGCCGCTCTTGCATATTCCGTAGCTGCGTCTCTTTGCCTTTCAGCTTCACGCATCTTACGAGTAAGTTTTGCAATACGAGACTGAACACCCTTACTATATTCTTCAAGTTGTTCGTCATCTTTCTTTTGTTCTTTTTTAATTTCTTTAACGGTTTCTGTTTCTTGTTCCTTTGTTTCTGTTTCTACTTCTGTCTCTTTCGTTTCTACGACAGCTTCTTCTTTGGGCTCTGCTACATCTACTTCGACCTCTGGCCCAGATGTATCAATATCCACTGCTTTCTCACTTGGCTTTTGTTTTTCTTCTTCAGGCATAGTCTCCTCCTATGTTGTTAAAATTCATGCAAGAGATCCTCTGGACTCTTGATGGTTGCTAAAATTTCGTCGTCATTTAGCAGACGTATTTCCCCACCTTCTATCTTAATTCTGGATCCAGCATACCGAGCAAACATTACCCAGTCTCCCTTCTTGCACCACGGACCTGTAGGATAACGTTCCTTGTCCTTATAGCACTGTGGACCCATTTCCAAAACTAGACCGCACTGCGAAGCTACTTGTTGTCTTTCAAGTGTAGATTCTGCTAATACAACTCCACCTTTGGTTTTATCTTTCATCTTGAAAGGTAAAACTAATAATCGCCAACCTGTAGGCTTAGGCAGATTCTCATCTTGCCTTTTATATTTTTCTTCTAATGCTGGTTTATGTTTTGGTAGGTTTTGGTTTGATGTCGATGACTGTTCCTTCATTTTGCTCCTTGTTATCCAGCAGGTTAGAGAGTTCCTGTCTTGTTGCCTCTAAGGCGTTTATTTGTCCTATTATATAATTGTATTTCTCCATATTGTCAATACCACCTGACGTAACTGCCAAAGATAACGTTTGAACACGTTGGGTCAGAAATCGGTTTAATTTTACAATAGTGCTTTCTAAATCCATTAATTCTTTCTTAAGGCTTTATTTTATCTCCGTAAAAGGTTTCTAAACTCTTATTATTAACTTTAACATCTCCCAGTTTACTATTCATATAACTACCATTATAAGGAGTATTAACCCCTTTAGGCTTCATTAATTTAGATGTCCAGCCCTGTTTGTTGTTCTTAAATTGAGTCTTAATTCTTGTAGCCATTAGCCTTTAGCTTTTCTCTTAGCAGCCATTTTCTTGAATGTCTTAGCTAAAGCTTTAGCTCTGCCTGTACAGCCTGGTTTTGTAATAGGTGTACATTTTCCTTTCGTTCCTCTTGCTTTAATTGATTTATTAACTTTTTGAATCCATTTTTTATCTTTTTTAACTTTACCACCTTTTTTAAGTTCCTCTCGAATTCTATGCTTTTCTAATCTTAAATCTCTCTTACCATGTTTAGTCCATGCTCTTTCAGAGTCTACTCTTCCTAGTTCTTCTAATCTATTTTCTCTCTGAGTATTGCCTGTACGTTTATGGCCTACTCTTTTACCTTTTTGAAATCCAACTCTTCCACCTGTAGCATAACCACGATTCAATTCTCCATGAACTCTAGCTATTTCAGCTCTACGATTTCTGTTTGATGGTTCAGCTTCCACACGACCTAGTTCTTCTAATAGGTTCGTACGTCCACCGCCAAATTTTCCTACCCGTCCACCTGTAGCTTTTCCACCATGCGTTCCTTGAGCTTGGCCTGGTCTATTTAAAAAAGGTTTAGGACCATGACCATGTGGTCCTTTTGTAAGTTTATTTCCTCTTAATGCTATATCGCCCATTATTTGTTAAATCCTTTTTTCTTATGTTGACCAGGTAAATTTTTATATTCTTCTGCTTGACCCGTGTCTACCATTTTTTTAAGGCCTTCTTTACCTTCTTTAACTTGTTTTTCTAATTTATTAATTTTGTC